>OLDZ01000133.1_pt1 | contig 21584 bp, 23 predicted proteins | sample 1601981 | NCBI WGS metagenome assembly OLDZ01 (sample SAMN02674970, study PRJEB24791) | human gut metagenome, SKBSTL043 | isolation source: stool | host: Homo sapiens | place: USA
CCGGCTGGCAAGGATCATCGTGGAGCAGTTCATGGATGAGCTGGCCGAGAACGGCTATGGTGCCATCAGCCGGAAGACGGGGGCCTCCGAGGCTCTGGTGCGGGAGGAGTGCGACCTGATCCGCTCCCTGAACCCCCGCCCGGGTACTGGTTTCAGCCGCCGGGAGAACCTGAGTTATGTCACACCCGATGTCCTGGTGCTGCCCGGGGAAGACGAGGAGCTGGAAGTGCAGGTGAACGGCGGCGGTCTGCCCCCGCTGGATCTCAGCGTGTATTACAGCAACCTGCTGCTCGAGACGCCGGATGAAGAGGTGCGCCTCTATCTTTCGGAGAAGCTGAACCAGGCCCGCAGCATCGTGGAAAACATCAACGGGCGGCAGGCGCTGCTGGAGCGCTGTGCCAAAAAGATCGTGGCGGAGCAGGAAGAATTCTTCCGCAAAGGCCACGGTTACCTCCGCCCGCTGGAGCTGCAGCAGGCAGCCGACGCGCTGGGAGTATCCAAAGAATGGATTCGCTGCGCGGTAAAGGACAAGTATCTGCAGTGCCCGCAGGGCATCTACCCCATGAGCTGGTTCTTTACCCGAGAGAGTATGAGTGATGAATGAGAATTTAATGAACATATGAATGAACATATGCTGGATAGGGGCAAACTGGAAAGTATCCTGCGGGAATGGCTGAAATAAAAGGAGCTTTATGCTAAAACGAAAAAAGGAGAAATTCAATCTCCGCAAACAAAAAGGCTGGCTGGCCGGCAGCAGTGCCACCCAGACCATCTGTGTCAGCTTTCTGCTGGTGATCGCGGCGGGCACGCTGTTGCTCAGCCTGCCCATTGCCAGCAAACAGGGGCGGCTGGGGCTGGTGGACGCTCTGTTCACGGCCACCAGCGCCACCTGCGTCACCGGCCTCGTCGTGCGGGATACCTGGACGCAGTTCACGTTTTTCGGGCAGGCAGTGCTGCTCCTCCTCATCCAGGTGGGCGGCCTTGGCCTTGTCACGCTGACCAGTTTCTTTGCGCTGGCGGCCCGGCGGCGGATGGGCTTCCGGGATCTGCGGCTGCTGGGCGAAAGCGTCTCGGCCGAAGGCCTTTCCAAGGCCACGGAGGTGCTTAAAATCGTCATCCGGCTGGCCGCGACCTTTGAGGCCATGGGTGCCGTGCTGCTCATGTTTGCGTTGGTGCCGCAGTTTGGCCCGGAGGGCATCTGGGTCAGCATCTTTACGGCCATCTCGGCGTTCTGCAACGCGGGCTTTGACCTGTTCGGACGCTTCGGGGCGTATTCCTCCGTAGTACCCTATGGGAACAACTATTATGTGCAGGCCGTTATCATGTTCATGATCATGGCGGGCGGCCTGGGTTTCATGGTCTGGGTGGAGCTGGGCGAGTACCGCAAGCGCCGCCGCCTCTCGCTGCAGGCCCGGGTGGTGCTGGAATTTTCCCTCATCCTTTGGGTGCTGGGGGCTCTGCTCATCGGCCTGATGGAGTGGAACAACCCCGCCACCATGGGCGGGCTGAGCGTCCCGGGCAAGATCATGGCGTCGCTGTTCCAATCCGTTTCCACCCGTACCGCCGGCATGAATACCATTGACCTGGAAGCCTGCGGCCCGGTGACCAAGCTCTGGATGAGCATTCTGCAGTTCATTGGCGCGGCGCCGGGCTCCACGGGCGGCGGCGTCAAAGTGACCACCATTGCAGTGGTCATCCTGACCATCCGCAGTGTGGCACAGGGCCGGGATGACTGCGTCATCCATGACCACCACATTGAGTCCAAGACGATTTACCGTGCTCTGACCATCATTATGCTGGGTGCGGTGGCGGCGCTGGGCTCGGCAGTCGTCGTCTACTACAACAGCGCCGAGGCCGTCACCGTCATTGACGCGATTTTTGAATCCTGCTCGGCCTTTGGTACCGTGGGCCTCTCGGTGGGTGTCACCGGGCGGCTGAACACCGGGGCAAAGCTGCTGTATATGCTGGTCATGTTCATGGGCCGCGTGGGCCCCGTCTCGCTGGCCATCAGCCTGACGGCAAAACCGGACGACAACAAACGGAAAGTGATGCCGGTGGGGCATATCAACGTGGGTTAAAACCAAAAAGAACGTCTGCACAGCGTGCAGACGTTCTTTTTAGTTTGTAGAAGTTATTTGGAATACAGCTCCACGATGTTCAGCAGGACTTCGGTGGCCTTGTCCATCCGCTCCACGGTGGTGCACTCGCAGACGCCGTGGAAGTTGAAGCCGCCGGTGCCCAGGTTGGGGCAGGGCAGGCCGTTCCAGCTCAGGGTGGCACCATCGGTGCCGCCGCGGACCGGCTCTTCCTCGGGCTCCAGGCCTGCCATCCGGATGGCTTTGCGGGCGTTCTCCACCAGATGGAAGTGGGGCTTGATCTTCTCAATCATGTTCCGGTAGCTGTCCTTGATCTCCAGTTCCACGGTGCCCTCGCCGTACTTGCCGTTCAGGTAGGCGGCGATGTGCATCAGGTTGTCTTTCTTGTACTGCAGCTTCTGGGCGTCGTGGTCGCGCAGGATGTAACCCAGCTTAGCGTCGGTGACGTCGCCGTACATCTGGCACAGGTGGTAGAAGCCCTGATAGCCCTCGGTAGTCTCAGGCCGTGCCATCACGGGCAGGGCGCTGTGGAACTCCAGCGCCACATTGGAGGCGTTGATCATGGCGTCCTTGGCGCTGCCCGGATGGACCGAGAAGCCGTGGATGGTGACGGTAGCGGAAGCGGCGTTGAAATTCTCGTACTCAATGCCGCCCACATCGCCGCCATCGACGGTATAGGCAAAGTCGGCCCCAAAGCCGGGGATGTCAAACAGGGAAGCGCCCTCGCCGATCTCCTCGTCGGGGGTAAAGGCGATGCAGACCTTGCCGTGGGGGCGGCCCTCGGCAAGCAGGATCTCGGCGGCGGTCATGATCTCAGCCACACCGGCCTTGTCGTCCGCACCCAGAAGGGTGGTGCCGTCGGTGGTGATAAGGGTCTCGCTTTTGAGCTTTTTCAGGAACGGGAACGTGGAGGTCTTCATGACCATCCCGGTGGCGGGCAGGGTCACATCGTTGCCGTCATAGTTCTCGTGCAGGATGGGGTTGACGTTTTCGCCGCTGGCATCCGGGGCAGTGTCCATGTGGGCGATGAGGCCCAGCGCGGGCAGCTTCTCGCAGCCGGGGGTGGCGGGCAGGGTGCCGTAGACGTAGCAGTGCTCGTCCACACGGGCGTCCTCGATGCCCAGATTTTTCATCTCCTCCACCAGCATGTGGGCGAGGTCGAACTCGCGGGCTGCGGAGGGGTGGGTGCCGGATTCGGGGTCCGAGGTGGTATACACCCGGGCGTATTGTAACAGTCGTTCGTAAGCACGCATAAGATGATGCTCCTTTATGATTTTGTTGTCTCTATCATACCCTTTTCGGGATCCAGAATCAAGTCTGCACTTTCTTCAATGGAATACTTTGCAAAATATCCCTCTTCCAGCGGGATCCAGCGCTGGGCAAAAGCGGGATACCGCGCCCCCTCCCGGGCCTGCAGGCGGCGGGTCTGCTCCGCCTTGGAGCAGGTGACGAAGACCCGCAGGTCATAACAATCGGCGAGGGCCGGGTGGTGGCTGTAACTGCCCTCCACGATGACCAGCCGCGCGGGCTGGCAGGAGACGGGCGGCAGATAGGCTCCCTCCCGGCAGGAGTATGCGACATAAGAAAACGACTGCCCCGCCCGGGCGGGGTTCAGCACCTCGGCCCGCAGGCGCTTTAAATCCATGTTGGCGCAGGGGAGTGTTTCCCACCCCGGCACCCGCTGGGCAGGCGGGAGGTAGTAGTCGTCGGTGTGGATGGTCCGGCTGCCGGAAAACCGCTCTGCCAGCTGTGCCGCCAGCGTCGTTTTGCCGCTGCCGCACCGACCGTCCAAAGCGATGAGGATGGGACGGCCTGCGGCGGTGGAGAGCAGAGAGGTGATGGAATTGATCATAGGGGTAAGGCTGTCAGATATCATAATTCTTTCCTGAATGTGAGGTTTCTGTATTCCAGTGTGGTACTGCCCCGGTGAAAGGTGCCGTTTTCGGTGGGGGTAAAGCCAAGAACACGCATGACGGCGCAGGAGCCGAGATTTTCCGCGGCAACATCAGCGAGAAATGTTTTAACGCCATTTTGTGCGCCAAATGCAACAACGGCAGTTACCATTTCTTTGGCATAGCCCTGCCGCCAGCAGGTGGGGTGGATGCAGTAACCGATATCCCAGCAGGTGCCGCCGTTTTTGATGACGGCGCAGCATGTACCAATGGGCTGGCCGGTGACTTTGTCTTCGGCAATCATATAATAGCAGTCCGGTGCGTCGCTCAGATGCCGCAGCAGTTCCATGTACTCGTTCAGATCGTCAATGGCATCCAGCGGCGTGTCGGAGAGATATTTCCCGGTGATGGGGTCGCCCCAGATGCAGAGCGCAAAGCCTGCATCCCGCGCTTCCTGCGGGCGCAGCCGAAGCCGAGGTGTTTCAAATGGTGTAAAATTCATTGTGGTTCCTCTTTTGTTTTCTCGTCAATTGACAAAAATATGGTATCGTAAGTTTTGTCGGAAATCGTATGGCGGGGCATCCACAAATTAAACAGCTTTTTCAGCTCTTCAGAATCCCCATAGAGCTTTTTGACCGATTTGTAAGCGAAAGTGTTTGCATCCACTTCATGCGGCTGACTCAAATATAAATCAGTAAAATATTCTTCGCCGCCATCCAATTGACATTTCAGATAACGCTCATTGGCCAACTTATAACAAGTGCCATCATATAAAATGATGTACTGGATGCTGCGCTGAATCGTAGAACTGAATTGATCTGGGCAGAGGTACTGTAACGCATGACGCAATTCGTGAAAAAGAAAAAATGCTTTTGTGCTGTCGGATTCGTTCTTTAGGCGTTTGGCATTGATGAAAACAGTCTTGCACGCGGGGTCAAAGTTCCCGTTGGCGGTTTCGTATCCGACGGGCATAGAGAAAGACAAGTGCAGAGCGAGATTGTGAGCACTGCAATAATCATCAAAGCATTTTTTATAATCAAACATCATTTCACATCCACAAATTTTCTGAGCTGAGTATACCACACGGATGGAAGAAGCGCTATATTCAAGAGAAAGATAGCAGACAAGCAATCAATGCAACCCAATTGACAAATGCGCATATAATGCGTATAATTGGCTTGAGAGGTGAAACCATGAAAGCAGTTTACCCTATCATTCTTACTCCCGCGGAGCGGGGATATGTTGTCTTTGTCCCTGACCTGGATATCAACACAGAGGGAGAAGACCTTGCGGATGCCATTGAAATGGCCCGGGACGCCATTGGTCTTTGGGGCATTACGGAAGAGGACGCAGGGCGGAAGATTCCGCAGGCATCCGGCACCATGCCCCACCCGGAAGAACAGGAGATCGTGACGCTGGTGGATATCGACTTTGCGGCATACCGCCGTGCCAATGACCTGCGCACAGTGCGGAAAAACGTGACGCTTCCTTCCTGGCTGAACGACCTGGCGGAGCGAAACGGCGTAAACTTTTCACAGGTATTACAGGAAAGTTTGAAAGAGCGCCTGCATGTAAGCAACCGGTGAAAGAATAAGATACCGGGCAGTTGAAAACGCTGCGTTTTGGCTGCCCGGTATTTTTCTTTTAAAACGCTTGAAAAACTTTTCAAAAACCCGTTGACAATCCCCCGAACCTGTGGTAAGATAATGCCACGTTAGAGATAACTAACCAAGAAGCGGCAAGGCAGGGACCAGCCGCGTTCTTTTCAGTATTTTGGTTAGCTGATTCTAACCACCGCCCGCATAAAAGACAGGGCACCGGGGAACGATATCCCCGAAAGAAAGCACCCGATGGAGGAGACCAGACATGGAGCGAAATTTTGAAACCGTGATGATCGAGCAATGCGCCCCTGTACTGGCCGGGCTCAAGCCTGCAGGGCTGTTCCGCTATGAAACGCGGGACTGCGCGGACCTTGCCCGCCGCGTGCGCAGCTGGAACGAGCAGCTGGCCAGCAAGGGCCTCAGCGTCCGGGTGCTGAAAGGCTGTGTGCGGACGCACCAGTTCCTGATCTACGTTTACCGCGAAGCACGCCTGCGCGCGATCTTTGCGGACGAAGCAGTCCGCGCTTTTCTGGCACGGGAGGGATATCAGTTGCCCCAGGAGCAAGAGCAGACGGGGATCATGCTGACCCAGCTGTCCCGGCGACTCTGCTGCTCGGCGGAGTTCCCGCATGAGATCGGCGTGTTTCTGGGCTATCCGCTGACCGATGTGGTGGGCTTTATTGAGAACCGGGGCCGCAACTTTACCTGCTGCGGCTGCTGGAAAGCCTACGGCGACCCCAACGCCGCCCGGCACCATTTTGCACAGCTGAGCAAATGCACAGCCGTGTACCTGCGCCTGTTCCACAGCGGCACCCCCATTTCCCGCCTCGCGGTGGCGGCTTAAATTTTGACATTCTCTTCAAATACTCTCTTTTTATCCTGGCGCCCGCCGAAGCCTCCACGCGTCGGCGGGAAGAAATCCTCCTTTTGACACGCGGCCGCCCGGTGCAGAATGACCACTGCACCGGGCGGCTGTGTCATATCAGGAGCGGAAATCGTTGAAAACGCACCCATCAGAAGATGAAAAAATGTTTCAAAGTTTTTCGTAAAAAACACGAGCTATAAACGATGATAAGAGGAAAAGAGAAAATGAAAATCGAAAAGTTAGCACATATAAACTTTGCGGTTAGTGATTGTTACCTCTGCAAAAAATCTTGGGAAATTCGTGGACGAAAATTGTTTGTGTCTACAAACTACTAAGAAATTATGAAAAAACTGTTGACAGAAAAGGTTAGTAAGTATAAACTATCGATGCTGATAGTTGCCACTGACTAACCTTTGCGGCGACTGCAGGAGAATAACAAAGGAGTGTGGAAGACATGATGCCTTTGACGATGGCAAAAGCGGGCGAGACCGTGACCATAAAAAAAATCACCGGCAAGGATGAGGTCCGCCAGCACCTGGCAGAGCTGGGTTTTGTGGTGGACAGCGAAGTGACCGTGGTGAACGAGATCGCAGGCAACCTGATCCTGCAGGTCAAGGAGAGCCGGATCGCACTGGACAAGACCATGGCGAACCGCATTATGATTGGCTAAACAGCGCCACAAGCTGTTTAGAGAGCTGCTCCGAAACTGGAATAGTCTCTCGTATAAAGACAAGTAGAGGAGGATTTACAATGAAGACTCTGAAAGACGTCAAGGTCGGCGAGACCGCAACGGTGGCAAAGCTGCATGGCGAAGGCCCCGTGAAGCGCCGCATCATGGACATGGGTATCACCAAGGGTGTTGAGATCTATGTCCGTAAGGTTGCCCCCCTGGGCGACCCCATGGAACTGACCGTGCGCAACTACGAGCTGAGCGTGCGCAAGGCCGACGCTGAAATGATCGAAGTGGTTTGATTCCAAAGAGAGGAAAGGACACGCAATGAGTATTAAAATTGCACTGGCCGGCAACCCGAACTGCGGTAAAACGACCCTGTTCAATGCACTGACCGGCTCGAACCAGTACGTCGGCAACTGGCCCGGCGTTACCGTTGAGAAGAAAGAGGGTAAGCTGAGAGGTGCGGAGGATGTCATCATCCAGGACCTGCCCGGTATCTACTCCCTGTCTCCGTACACTCTGGAAGAGGTCGTCGCCCGCAGCTATCTGGTCGGCGAGAAGCCCGATGCCATCCTGAACATCATCGATGGTACCAACATCGAGCGGAACCTGTACCTGACCACCCAGCTGATCGAGCTGGGTATCCCCGTGGTCATGGCTGTCAACATGATCGACCTGGTCCGTAAGAACGGCGATAAGATCGACCTGAAGAAGCTGAGCGAAGAGCTGGGCTGCCAGGCCGTTGAGATCAGCGCTCTGAAGAACGAGGGCAGCGAGAAAGCCGCTCAGATGGCTGCTGCCGCTGCCAAGGCTGGCAAGGTTGCCGAGCTGCCGCATGTCTTTACCGGCAGCGTGGAGCACGCCATTGCCCACATCGAGGAGTCCATCCAGGGCAAGGTCGATGACCACTTCCTGCGCTGGTATGCCGTCAAGCTGTTCGAGCGCGACGACAAGGTCCAGGCAGAACTGAACCTCGACAAGGCCCTGCTGGATCACATCGACCAGCACATCAAGGACTGCGAGGCTGAGATGGACGATGACGCCGAGAGCATCATCACCAACCAGCGCTACGCTTACATCAACAGTGTTGTTTCCAAGGCTGTCAAGAAGAAGGCCCGTGTGGAGCACCTGACCGCTTCCGATAAGATCGACCAGATCGTGACCAACCGTATCCTGGCCCTGCCCATCTTCGCGGCCATCATGTACCTGATGTACTCCCTGTCCGTGGGCACCTCCATTGCAGACGGCGGCTGGTCCATCGGTACCTTTGCAACGGACTGGACCAACGATGTCCTGTTCGGAGAGATCGTTCCCAATGCGCTGGGCGGCTTCCTGGAGAGCATCGGCGTGGCTGGCTGGCTGTACGGCCTGATCATGGACGGCATCGTGGCCGGTGTCGGCGCGGTGCTGGGCTTTGTTCCCCAGATGCTGGTCCTGTTCTTCCTGCTGTCCATCCTGGAGGATGTGGGTTACATGTCCCGTGTCGCGTTCATCATGGACCGTATCTTCCGCCGCTTCGGCCTGTCCGGTAAGAGCTTTATCCCCGTGCTGGTCGGCACTGGCTGCGGCGTCCCGGGCGTTATGGCTTCTCGTACCATCGAGAACGAGCGTGACCGCCGTATGACCATCATGACCACCTGCTTCATCCCCTGCGGCGCTAAGATGCCCATTATCGGCCTGATCGCGGGTGCTATGTTCGGCGGCTCCTCTGTGGTTGCTGTTTCCGCTTACTTCATCGGCATGGCCGCCATCATCTGCTCCGGTATCATCCTGAAAAAGACCAAGATCTTCGCAGGGGACCCCGCTCCCTTCGTTATGGAGCTGCCCGCGTACCATGTGCCCGCCTGGGGCAACGTCTTCCGTGCTACCTGGGAGCGCGGCTGGTCTTTCATCAAGCGTGCTGGTACCGTCATTCTGGCCGCTACCGTGATCCTGTGGTTCCTGCAGGGCTTCGGCTTTGAGAACGGTGCCTTCGGTATGGTCGAGGATCAGGACAACTCCGTGCTGGCTGCTATCGCAACCAAGATCGCTTGGATCTTCGCTCCTCTGGGCTTCGGCAACTGGAAAGCAACCGTTGCTTCCGTCACCGGCCTGATCGCAAAGGAGAACGTTGTTGGTACGTTCGGCGTCCTGTACAACTTCGGCGGCGAGCTGTCTGAGAACGGTGATGAGATCTGGAGCGCTGTCGCTGCCGATTACACCGCTCTGTCTGCTTACGCATTTATGATCTTTAACCTGCTGTGCGCTCCCTGCTTCGCTGCGATGGGCGCGATCAAGCGTGAGATGAACAACGGCAAGTGGACCGCGATCGCCATTGGCTATATGTGCGCTCTGGCTTACTGCGCGGCTCTGGTGGTGTACCAGATCGGTGGTCTGATCATCGGTGAGGTCGGCTTCAACTTCTTCACCATCGTGGCAATCGTGATTTTTGCCGCATTCCTGTACCTGATGTTCCGTCCCAACAAGTATGTTGGCGACAATGAGGTCAAGATCGACGTCAAGAAGATCACTGCCAACAAGTAAGATCGCACGATTTTGAAAGGAGTGCTTTTGTATGATGGAATTCCTGGCTGCCAATTTTAACCTGCCCACGATCATCGTTGGTGCAATCGTGTTTGGTGGCGTGATCTGGGTCACCTGGCACTCCCACAAACACGGCGGTGGCTGTGGTGGCTGCGGCGAGGGCGGCTGCAATGGAGATTGCGGAGGGTGCAGCGGATGCCATTGACGGAAGCGCACCTGCGGTATCTGCTGGCTATCTACGAAGTCTCGCAGACGCATCTGGACATCAGCTCCCGCAGCATTGCAGAGAAGCTGGGCGTGACCAAGCCCTCTGTAGTACGCATCATGAACCTGCTCATGGAGCGCGGCATGATCGTCAAAGAGCACTACGGGAAGATCTACATGACCGACCGCGGCATCTTTGTGGCCAAAGAAGTGCAGGCGCAGCTGGAGCGGGTGCTGCAGAATTTTCCTCCGGTCAACATTGAGCTGACGGAGGAGGAGCGCTTGGCGGCGGCGCTGGCCCTGACCTCCGCGCTGCCGGAGCGGGCCTTTGTGGGCGAGTACGAGCGCCTGTTCGGCACGGTCTCCGACGAAGCAGCCGAACCGGAAAAGGCGGGCTGAAAACCTGTAAGCCTATGTGAATCAAAAGAGCCAGTCTCACACGAGACTGGCTCTTTTGGCATTTTATGATTCAGAAAGTGTTTCCTCAGCAGAGATACCCCTCAAAGCAGTGGAGGTCTTCCGTTTTGACGATGCCCTCCAGGTAGAGGCCATCCTCCCGGTATTCTTCCACCTGCACGCTGCCCCGCTCCCGCATGGGGGCGGCAAGGCCCAGCTTATCATAGGGGAGCAGCACCCGGATGGTATGCACCCGGTCGCTGAGGGTCTCATCCAGCTTTTTGAGCAGGGCCTCCAGGCCGTAGCCCGTTTTGGCGCTGGTCAGCAGGATGTCCGGGTCAAAGCTGAGAGCACCGGGTTTGTCGCATTTGTTGTAAACGGTCAGGCGGGGGATGTCGGCACAGTCCAGACCATCCAAAACCTCGTCCGTGACGGCCAGCTGCTCTTCCCGCTGCTCATCGCCGGCGTCGGCCACCCGGACGATGACGTCCGACCAGGCGGCTTCCTCCAGCGTGGATTTGAACGCCTCCACCAGATTGTGGGGCAGGCGGGAGACGAAGCCGACGGTGTCCACCAGAAGCACGGCCATGCCACTGGGCAGTACCAGCTTCCGGCTGGTGGGGTCCAGGGTGGCGAACAGCATGTCCGCCTCAGCGACGCTGGGGCCGCACAGGGCATTCATCAGGCTGGATTTGCCCACGTTGGTGTAGCCGACAAGGCTGACCACGGGCATCCCGGTTTTGGCGCGGGCCTTGCGGCTCTCGCCCCGGCGCTTTTCCATCTCGGCCAGTTTTTCGGCCAGTGCGTCGATGCGGGCGTGGACATGGCGGCGGTCCAGTTCCAGTTTGGTCTCACCGGCACCGCGGCGGGCACCACCGCCGCCGCCACCGCCGCCGCCCTGACGGCTCAGGCTCTCGCCCATGCCCTGCAGGCGGGGCAGGCGGTAGCGCAGCAGGGCCAGCTCGGTCTGCAGCTTCCCCTCGTTGGTCACGGCGCGGCTGCGGAAAATTTCCAGGATGAGCATGGTGCGGTCAATGACTTCCATGCCGCCCAGCGCTGTGGAGATGTTGCGGATCTGGCTGCCAGTCAGTTCGCCGTCAAACACGGCGCATTCCGCACCCAGCTCGGCGGCCGCTGCCGCGGCCTCTTCCAGCTTGCCGCTGCCCAGCACGATGCCGGTCTCAGGCGTCTGGCGCTTCTGGGTCACCTCGGCCACGGCTTCCATATGGTTGGCTTCGCACAGGGCCGAAAGTTCGGCCAGGCTTCGCTCACAGTCCCACAGGCCCTGATCCAGTGCCAGCAGGATGACTTTCGTCGGGGGTGTTTCCACTAAGATATCGTAAAGTTCGCTCAAAATAAATCCTCTTATTTATACAAAGTGTTGTAATGCTCTCTCGTGAGCGCATAGCATTTGCAGGAGACAGGTGTACCGTCAAATTTATGGTACTCGGCGTCATGGTGGTAGACAAAGCCCGCCTTTTGCATCACCCGGCCACTGGCAGGGTTGGCAGCGGCGTGGCAGCAGGCCAGCCAGTTACTATTTGTATTTTTGAACCAGTATTCTACAACCGCGCGGAGGGCTTCGGTGGTAAAGCCCTTGTTCCACCACGCTTTGCCGATGCAGTATCCCGGCTCCCAGATGCCCTCGGAGAGATCCAGCCCGGGCCACGCGGCTTTCTGCTGGGGCTCCCCCAGCAGGCTGTTATAGATGCTGATGGAGCCGAACACCTGCCCGGTGGCTTTTTCCACAATGGCCCACTGGTAGTAATCCTCGTTGGGGTAGAGGGTGGCCCATGCCTCCAGCAGCTGGCGGGTCTCAGCCGCGTTTTTGTGCGGCTCCCACCGCAGAAAACGGGTCACGTCCGGGTCATTGGCCCAGTTGACGTACATCCTGTTGGCATCTTCCGGCAAAAGGCGGCGCAGAATCAGCCGCGGCGTTTCGATCTCCTGTGTGCCTGCATGGCGCATGTTCCATCACTCCGTTCTGTATTGAAAGTACGCATAGGATAGCACAAATTTACCGGGAACGCAAGCGAAGTGCAGAAAACCCTCCGCAAAAGGTGCTTGACAACCGCGTAAACTTTATTAAACTGAAGATAAATGAGAAAACTCCCCGGTTTCCCGGGGAGCGCGGCTCAGCTGTGAAGCAGGTCATTTTTCAGGATGGAAGCCCAATCGCTTTTGCCATAGAGGAACCGAAGAACCATAACAGTGTGGGAGGGCTCATGAATCTGGTAAAACAGAAGATAATTCTGCACCGGGACGAAATGAATCTGATGAATGACTAGAATGGGATCGCCGATCACTGGAAAACGGGCGGGAAACGACTCTAAGGAATCAACGCAGTTGATTGTATTCCCAAGCAGGCGTCGGCCAGCAATCGGATTCTTCAGCTGGAGCGTGACGTAGCGGACAGATTCATTGATATCCTGTTCCGCTGTGTTGGAAAGTTCAACGGTATAATTCATTCACGCCCCCAATGATTCAGCAACTCGGCTTTGACATCTTTCCAGGGGCGTGTCCGCCCTGCGGCAACATCATCGAGCCCCTCCTGGAGCTTGACATACAGCTCAAAGCGGCTGGTCAGTGCTTCATAGGTCTCAATGCTCATGACGGCGAGATCACCCTTGCCGTTTTTGGTGATGAACACGGGTTCTGCATAATCATGGCAGAAAGTGGAAATCTCATTGTAGTGATTGCGCAGGTCTGCGCTGGAACGAATCTTAGGCATGGAGGACACCTCTCTTTCATACAAAAATTATATCAGAATTTCTTTATACAATCAAGAAAAAAGATAAAGGAGACCCAAACATGATCGACGTGCGTGCACATCTGGCCCGGAAACCGCTTTTGTTTGATGGCGGCATGGGTACCTATTATAAAGCCAAGCCCGGTACGGAGTGTGAGCAGGGCAACCTGCTGGACCCGGCGGGCGTGCGGAAAGTTCACCGGGAGTACCTGGCAGCCGGCGCGGAGGCCATCAAGACCAATACGTTTGGCCTGCCCCGGATGGCGGCGGCACGGCAGCCGGACTGGCAGGCGCTGGCCCGTGCAGGCTGGAAGCTGGCGGCAGAAGCCGCTGTGGAGACGGGAGCGGCCGTTTTTGCGGACCTGGGCCCGGCTCCGGATACCGAGGCTGCCCCGGCGGGAAGCATCTACACGGCAGTGGCCCGCTGTTTTGCGGAGCAGGGGGCAAAGAACTTCCTGTTTGAGACCCTGAGCTCGGACGCCGGTGTGCTGGAGGCCGTGCAGGCCGTCAAGGCGCAGGTGCCGGATGCCTTTGTGCTGGTCTCCTTTGCGGTGCTGCCGGATGGCTACACCCGGGAGGGCATGTACAGCAAAGACCTGGTCCGCCGGATGACGGAGAGCGGCATTGTGGACGCGGTGGGCTTCAACTGTGTTTCGGCCCCGGGTGCCATGCGGACACTGGTACAGCAGCTGGGCAGCACGGCCCTGCCGCTGTCGGTCATGCCCAACGCGGGCTACCCGGTGGTCACCCGCACCCAGGTAAAGTATCAGGGCAAGCCGGAATACTTCGCCAAAGAGCTGGCCCGAATTGCGGCGGAAGGGGTTCGGATCCTGGGCGGTTGCTGCGGCACCACTCCGGCTCACATTGCCGCCCTGCGGGCAGCGCTGGATTCTCTGCCTGCTGTGGAAAAAGCGGCCCCGGCGGTGCAGGTTTCCACCCCGGAAGCACCGACGGTGGAAAAAGATGACGCGTTCCTGCGCAAGCTGAACGCTGGCAAAAAGGTGATCGCCATTGAGCTGGATTCCCCCAAGGATGCCGACCTGACCAACTATCTGGCTGGCGCAAAGCGGCTGCAGGCGGCGGGAGCTGATCTGCTGACCATCGCGGACTGCCCCATTGCCCGGGCCCGGATGGATTCCTCCCTCGTGGCCTGCCGGGTGCACCGGGAGCTGGAGCTCTGCACCCTGCCCCACATGACCTGCCGTGACCGCAACCTCAACGCCACCAAGGCCCTGCTGTTGGGCCTGTACGCTGAGGGGGTACGGGAAGTGCTGGCCATCACGGGCGACCCCATCCCCACGGCAGAGCGGGACGAGGTGAAGAACGTCTACCAGTTCAACTCCCGCAAGCTGGCCCAGTATATCGTTTCGCTGGCAGGGGAGGGCCGGGAGATGCCCAGCCCCATGACGGTCTTCGGTGCTCTGAACCTCAACGCCCGCAATTTTGAGGTGGAGCTGCGCCGGGCGGGCGAAAAGCTGGAAAACGGGATGTCCGGTTTCCTGACGCAGCCGGTCCTCTCGGAGCAGGCCGTGGAGAACCTCCGCCGCACCCGGGAGACGCTGGGCGAGCGGGCAAAAATTCTGGCCGGCATCATGCCGGTGGTCAGCCAGAGGAACGCGATCTTTATGGAGAACGAAGTCAACGGCATCCATGTGGCAGAGGATATCGTGGAAGCCTTTGCAGGCCTCGACCGGGAGCAGGGCGAGGCACTGGGCCTGGAGATCTCCCTCAAGATGGCCCGGGAGGCCCTGCCCTATGCGGACGGTTTCTATCTGATGACGCCGTTCAACCGGGTGGCGCTGATGGAGCGGCTGATCGCCCGGCTGAAGACAGAACTATTGCAGGAACAATAAAAAAGCAATTGACAAATCGAACAAAAACCGCTATTATCTTTTATAACAAATGCGATGAAAAAGAGTGCGCGCTGCAGTCCGCTTTTCCAGAGAGCCGGGGCAGGTGAAAGCCCGGCAGAGCGGCGCGGTGCGCTGTCACTTTTGAGCAGAGGCGGGGAATGGAGTAGTCGCCTCCGGTTCTGCCCCACGTTATCGGGGCATCAAGGGGCGCGGGCCGCAGTGTCTGCGCAATTTGGGTGGTACCGCGGTATGTAGATTTACAGCCGTCCCATGGGAAATTTCCGTGGGGCGGCTTTTTTGCTCCCTGCGGACCAAAACGTTTGGGAGGTTACAATGAAAGAACTCGCAAAACAGTATGATCCGAGCCAGGTGGAAGACCGTATCTACCAGTTCTGGCTGGATGGCGGCTACTTCCACACGAAGGCCGACCCCGACAAGAAGCCCTATACCATCGTGATGCCGCCACCGAACGTTACCGGCCAGCTGCACATGGGCCATGCGGTGGATAACACCATGCAGGACATCCTCATCCGCACCAAGCGGATGCAGGGCTACGCCGCCCTGTGGGTGCCCGGCACCGACCACGCTTCCATCGCCACCGAGGCCAAGGTCGTGGAGGCCATGCGTGCCGAGGGCCTGACCAAGGAGATGGTGGGCCGCGACGGTTTCCTGGAGCGTGCCTGGGCCTGGAAGACCAAGTACGGCAACCGCATTGTCAGCCAGCTGAAAAAGCTGGGCAGCAGCTGCGACTGGGACCGCGAGCGGTTCACCATGGACGAGGGCTGCTCCGAGGCTGTCAAGGAAGTCTTTGTCCGCCTGTATGATCAGGGCCTGATCTACCGCGGCAACCGGATGGTCAACTGGTGCCCCCACTGCAACACCTCCATTTCCGATGCCGAGGTGGAGTATGAGGAGAAAGACGGCCACTTCTGGCACCTGCTCTACCCCGTCAAGGAGACGGGCGAGATGCTGGAGCTGGCTACCACCCGCCCCGAGACCATGCTGGGCGATACCGCTGTGGCCATCAACGGCGAGGATCCCCGCTATGCACATCTGCATGGCTGCCATGTCATCCTGCCGCTGCTGAACAAAGAGATCCCCATCGTCTGCGACGAGCACGCCGACATGACCAAGGGCACCGGCGTCGTCAAGATCACTCCGGCCCACGACCCCAACGACTTTGAGGTCGGCCTGCGCCATGAGCTGCCCATCGTCCGCGTCTTTACCTACGACGGCCACATGACCGGCGCTGCCGACAAGGCCGCTGCCGACGCTCTGTTTGCCGCGGGCAAGAACACCGTCAACGAGCCCCATGTGCTGGACTGCGGCAAGTATGCCGGCATGACCACCCTCGAGGCCCGCAAGGCCATCCTGGCCGATCTGGAGGCCGGCGGCTTCCTGAAAGAGACCGAGCCCCTCAAGCACGAGGTGGGCACCTGCTACCGCTGCCACTCCACCATTGAGCCCATGATCTCCAAGCAGTGGTTCGTCAAGATGGAGCCTCTGGCAAAGCCTGCCATCGAGAGCGTGGAAAAGGGCGACATCAAGTTTGTGCCCGAGCGTTTCACCAAGAACTATATGAACTGGATGAAGAACACCCGTGACTGGTGCATCAGCCGCCAGCTGTGGTGGGGCCACCAGATCCCGGCCTGGTACTGCGATGACTGCGGCGAGACCGTGGTCGCCAAGAGCGCGCCCTGCACCTGCCCCAAGTGCGGCGGCACCAAACTCACCCAGGACCCCGACACGCTGGATACCTGGTTCTCCTCCGCACTGTGGCCGTTTAGCACCCTGGGCTGGCCCAATGAGGAGAGCGCGGACCTGAAGTATTTCTACCCCACCAACACGCTGGTGACGGGCTATGATATCATTGGCTTCTGGGTCAGCCGCATGATCTTCTCCGGCCTGGCCTACACCGGCAAGGCTCCGTTTGACACCGTCTGCATCCATGGCATCGTCCGCGACAGCCAGGGCCGCAAGATGTCCAAGAGCCTGGGCAACGGCATTGACCCGCTGGAGGTCATTGCCAAGTACGGTGCCGATGCCCTGCGCTTCATGCTGGTGGATGGCTCCACCCCGGGCAACGATATGCGTTACAGCGAGAAGAAAGTGGAGGCTGCCCGCAACTTTGCCAATAAGCTGTGGAACGCCACCCGCTTTGTGCTGATGAACCTGCCTGAGGACTTCCAGCCCGGCCTGCCCAGTGAGGATAAGCTGGACATGAGCGACAAGTGGGTGCTGACCAAGCTGAACCAGGTGGCCGGTGCCATGAGCGACAACCTCGACCACTACGAGATGGGCCTGGCGGCTGCCAAGATCAACAGCTTTATCTGGGATGTCTACTGCGACTGGTTCATCGAGATCGCAAAGCCCCGCCTGAACTCTGGCGACGCGGAGCAGGCCGACACCGCCCGCCGTGTGCTGGTGTATGTGCTGGACAAGGCCCTCAAGCTGCTGCATCCGTTCATGCCCTTCATCACCGAAGAGCTGTATCAGGCTCTGCCCGGCTCTGCCGAGACCATCATGACCCAGCCCTGGCCCACCGTGGACGAGAGCCACAACTGGACCGCGGAGGAAGAGGCTTTTGAGAAAGTCATGGACTACATCAAAGCCGTGCGTACCATGCGCACCGAGATGAATGTCCACCCGGCCAAGAAGACCAGCATGATCATTGAGACGGCGGATGCCGCTCCGTTCCAGAGCGCGCAGGTCTATCTGGCCAAGTTTGCCTTTGCCACCGATGTGACCTTTACCGCCAAGTACGAGGGCGGCACCGACGGCATGGTGCAGGTGTCCACCCATGCGGCCCGCGGCTTTATCCCCATGATGGAGCTGATCGACCGCGAGAAAGAGCTGGCCCGCCTGAACAAAGAAAAGGCCAAGGCGGAAAAAGAGCTGGCCATGTTTGAGAACCAGCTCAACAACCCCAAGTTCGTCGAGCGTGCCCCGGCGGCTCTGGTGGAAGAGATCCGCAATAAGCACGCCAAGAGCCAGGATAAGCTGGCCAACATCGAGCAGAGCATCAAGGCTCTGGGCTGAGCATGTCAGAACAGAACCCGCGCACTTCTCCCTGGCTCATCGCCGGGCGGGTGATCTTTACGCTGGCGCTCATCGGCTGCATCGCGTTCATCTTCTCCAACTCCATGCAGATCGGCGTGGTGTCGGAGGGGGCCAGCGGCCGTGTGCTTCGCTTGGTACAGCGGGTGCTCACCCGGCTGGGGATGCCCGGCCTTGCATCCCACATCACCATGCATTTTATCCGCAAGCTGGCACATTTCTGCGAGTATGCCCTGGAGGGCTTCCTGCTCATGCTCTGCCTGCGGGTGTACACCCGGCATTTTGTCCGGCACATGTCCTGGCCCGTTCTGGGAGGCCTGCTCACGGCCCTGACGGATGAGACCATCCAGCTCTTCTCCCCGGGGCGGAGCAGCCAGGTGCTGGACGTCTGGCTGGATTTTGTGGGCGTGCTGGCCGGGCTGCTGGTGGGACTGTTCCTGCTGGCACTCTGCCGGATGTGCGCTTTGCTCTATAAACATCGAAACGAGGATTGACCGAATGACTCCATACGAGGCAAATCACTATTTTGAGACTCTGCCGGAGGGCTTTGCCCCGGCGGAGGAACTGCGTGCCGCCCTGCCCGCTGCGGTGCAGCAGGTACAGTTTGTCGGCGTGGCGGGCACGGCAGGCAAGACGGCCACGGCAGGCCTGCTGGGGGCCATCCTGCAGGCAGCCGGTTTTGTCACGGGCCTGTACCATGCCGGGTGTGAGCCGCTTGCGGCCCGCATCCGGGTGCAGGGTGCTCCGGTGGACGAGGTGCTTTTCCGTGAGGCCGCGGAAAAGCTGTCTGCCGCCAAGCCTCTGCCCCGCGCCGCTGCAGAGCTGGCCGCTGCCGCCATTTGTTTTGGCGCGGCAGGCTGTAAGCTGGCTGTGGTGGAGCTGCCGGATGCCGGTCTGGCAGCGGCTCTGCCCGCCATGCCGGTCTGCGCGGTAACGGCCATCGGCCCGGACGGCATCAGCCGCTCTGTGGAGCGCTCGGCCGCGCTGGCTGCCGGTGTCATGCGGGAGGGTTCTATCTGCGTCACCGCGCCGGAGCAGCCCAAAGCAGTCCTCAGTGAGCTCATCGTGGCTGCCGGCAAGTGCAATTGTGAGCTGGTGGTGCCCGACCCCGAGGACATCACGTTCCTGGAAGCCGAGAAGTTTACCAGCAAGGTGGATTACGGCGGATACACGGTCCCGCTGGCGTTCCTGGGCCGCCACGCGGCAGGCAATGCGGCCATTGCCGTCGAAATGGCGCTCGCGCTCTGGCGCAAGGGCTTTGAGATCCCCGATGAGGCTATTCTGGAGGGCCTTGCAGCCGTCGAGAACCGCAGCAGCATCCGGGTCCTTTCCCAGAAGCCTCTGGTCATTCTGGACGCCTGCCGCACCCCGCAGCAGGCTGCTGCCCTCCTGCGGGTGCTCAACATGGCCAAAGTGCGCCACATGAGCGCCGTGGTCGGCCTATCCGAGGAGGAGGGAGCCGAGGCGTTTTTCACGGCGCTGGAAAACGGCCTGACCCCCGAGGAACAGAAAAAAGACAAGCAGACCATGCCGGGCATGGGGGAAAACCCGTTCGACCAGGTCTTCCTCGTCACACCGTCGGGTGTGGAGGCAGCCTTGACCGAGCGCCTGCTGGAAAAGGCCCGCTACCACTTTGACGCCGTCCTCTGCGAGAGCCTGGACGAGGCTGTGAAGCAGGCCAAAGCCAACAGCCGCCGAGGCCTTCTGGTCTGTGGCAGTGAGGCCATCGCCCTGGAAGCGGCAAAGCTGCTGGAAACCATCTGAGCGACACGCTTCTCTAAAAAATAACGCAAAAGCTCTGTACACTGAGAGTATCTCGTGTGCAGAGCTTTTTATTTTTGCAAAAAAGGAGATGGACAAGCCATGGCAACGGTCACATTCAGCGCGGCAGACGATGTGCTGTACGCCTATCTGGCGGGCGAGATCGACCACGACGCCGCGCAGAACCTGCGCATCCAGCTGGACGATGCCCTGCTGAACCGTACGCCCCGCACGCTGGTGCTGGATTTTGGCGGGGTGGGATTTATGGATTCCTCCGGCATCGGGCTGATCTTAGGACGGCAGCGCTGTGCCCGGACATTGGGCGGCACCCTGCGGATCCAGCACGCGCCCGAAGCGCTGCGGCGGGTGCTTCAGTTGGCGAATATCCCCTGCGTGGGCGGGGAGTCAGGAGAAACGATATGAAAGCAGAAAACAGTACGAAGATCCAGTTCGACTCCCTCAGTGTCAATGAGGCGTTTGCCCGGGGGGCCGCGGCCGCCTTTCTGGCCCGGTATGACCCCACCGTACCCCAGTTGGCCGATATCAAGACAGCCGTTTCAGAAGCCGTCACCAACTGCATCGTCCACGCTTACCCGGACCGGGTCGGCCCTGTGGTGCTTACGCTGGCGGTCTATCCGGGGCGGCTGGTCCGGATCACGGTAGCGGACAAAGGCATTGGCATCCCGGATATCCCCAAGGCCATGGAACCGCTTTTTACCACAGGCAACCCGGAGGAGCGCTCCGGCCTGGGGTTCGCGGTCATGCAGAGCTTTATGGATAAGGTCACGGTGCACTCTGTTCCCGGGCGAGGCACCCGTGTGACTCTAACCAAGCGGCTGGACGAGCGGGCATCCTCTACATAAAAAAGAGAAAGAGGGAGCGGCCATGGTATCCGACAAGACCCGACGCAGCGCGTTCATTGAACAGAATCTGGGGCTGGTGCATTCCTGCGCCGGGCGGTTCCGGGGGAGAGGATTGGAATACGATGATCTCTACAGTGCCGGGTGTATGGGGCTGATCAAAGCTTATGACGGTTTTGATGAGACAAGAGGTGTTTGTTTTTCTACCTATGCTGTCCCGGTGATTTTGGGCGAAATCAAAAAGCTGTTCCGGGATGGGGGAACCGTAAAGGTCAGCCGCTCCTTAAAAGAGCTCAGTCTGCGGATCAATGCGGCCCGGGAGCATCACCGGAAGCTCTGCGGGACAGAACCGACGCTTTCGCAGCTGTCGGAAGAGCTGGGAGAGAGCGTGGAAAATATCACCCTTGCCATTCAGGCCGCACAGCCTGCCCTCAGCCTGACCCCGGAAAACCGGGAGGACGACGACCACCAGATGGATATTCCGGTAGAATCCCCGGAAGAGGAGTTGACGGATAAGATCGGTCTGGCCGAGGTGTTGGAAAGTCTGCCCGAGCAGGACAGGCTTTTGATCAAGCTGCGCTTTTATGCCAACCGCACCCAGAGCGAGACCGCAAAGCTCTTGCATACGACGCAGGTGCAGATCTCCCGGCGGGAGAGGAAGATCTTAAAGCTTATGCGGATACGCCTTTTGGAAGAACCGTAGTGGAATAACCAGAAAAATACGCGAAAAACTGGGCAAAAAGTAAAAGGCGGACTTTTCAGGAAAAAAACTGAAAAAAGGTCTTGCTTTTTGCCGGATGCTGTGCTAAAATACATTCACGTCAGGCGAGCGTCTGACAAAAACGTCTCAAAAAAGAACGAAGTTCGATGAGTTCTTCAAAAAGAAATCGAAAAACTTCAAAAAACAGCTTGACAAGTTATCACACAAGTGATAAAATAAATAAGCTGTCAGCCAAACGGCTGAGGCGCTGACAGGACCTTGAAAATTGAACAATATCGAAAACTTGTAACGGAACCTATTTTCGTGTTGGAAAAACACGGTAAACAATTCCAA
>OLDZ01000279.1_pt1 | contig 13710 bp, 8 predicted proteins | sample 1601981 | NCBI WGS metagenome assembly OLDZ01 (sample SAMN02674970, study PRJEB24791) | human gut metagenome, SKBSTL043 | isolation source: stool | host: Homo sapiens | place: USA
GGGCAGCTTTTCTTTCCGGGGCCATCCATCGTACCCGAACGCCCAGACGGGCGCATGAAGCCCGGCGAACTGCAATCGGGTGGCTACGGCTTTTACTACAAAGGCGGTCAACAGGAGCAACCCATTGTACAGCAAGATGTATTGAAGAACTTGCAGGAGGTCATTACACCGCTTGTCAGCCGTCCGCGCAGCAAGGAACCGGCACAAGCATACAAGGAGTTGATTGCTTCACCAGTCTATTTTTCCAACGAGAAATGGTCGGAGTGCCTTACTTCGCACGGTCTTATCGTGGATATGGAACGGAGGACACTGACCGTACAATCGGAAAGTGTCAATGCCGATATGGTCTATGACCTGACGGAAGAAGAAGTGAAAAAACTGGCTACCGCATCCATCGAGGAACAACCTGTGGAGAAACGGCTGGATCTGCTGAACGGCATTATCGGAGCGGACTTTGCCGATAAAGTAACGATGGAACAGCTCAACAGCGAACAACACATCAGTATCGGCCTGCATCCCGAAGTGCGGCATGAACTGGAAGAACGGCAGCGGCAGGAACAAGAATTATTCATGCAGCAAGAAACTCCGATGCGGCAGGAATACATACAGGGCAGTATCGGTGCAGCCGTGGACGGGCGTGACCTGCAACTACTCAACGAAAGCAAAGGCTGGTATCGTGAGGAGAAACATGGCCGGGAAGTAGAGGTCAGTGACATTGCCGTGCAACCGGCACAGACGGAGGGTAAATACAAGATGTCCGCTGTTATTGACGGACAGGTCATCAGCCACGAAATCAGCCAGAAAGACTACGACAAGTTTCTTGCTGTGGATGATTACCACCGGATGAAACTTTTTTCGAAGATTTTCAACGAGGTGGATATGAAGACACGTCCTGAAGCGAACAAGGGGCTTGGCGTGAAGATATTCGCTGCCCTTACCGCCGGTGCGGTGGTGGCATCGGAAGTCGCACATGGCTTCCATCACCACTACTCTCCGGAGTTCTATGGCGAACGTTTCAGCGGACCGCCACATCCATACTTCAAGCCCGGCGTAGATACACCGAGAGATGTGGCCATCCGTAATTTCGAGGCACAGATGAATCAAGATATTAATGAAATGAGAAGAGGGAGGTAAACCTATGAGAGACGGAGACCTTACATACGATGACTTTCTGCAACGACTAAACATCCAGGACGTATTGATTGATGCAGGGTATCACCTGAACCGTCGTGACGGTCTGCGCTATCCCTCGTATGTTCGTTTGGACAGCGACGGCAGACGTATCCGTGGTGACAAATTTATTGTGACACAACAAGGAAAATGCTGTTTCCACGCACAACAACAGAAAGTTTATAACATCATTTCCTTCATCAAGGAGCATCCGCACTTTTTCACGGAGTACCATGCGGGTATGTCTCCGGACAGACTGGTGAATCTTGTCTGTAACAGATTACTGAACATTCCTGTCACTGAACGGAAAACCCGAATAGTGAACCCTAAACGAGATGTAAAGCCATTTGACATAGCGGATTACGACATTCATAAGTTCAATCCGCAGAATCGGGAAACGCAGAAAAAATTTTATCCTTATTTTAAAAGCCGAGGTATCGACCTTTATACACAATATGCCTTCCATCGGCATTTTTATCTGGCTACGAAACATCGGGAGGACGGTGCGACCTACACGAACCTGTCCTTTCCACTAACCCTGCCCAAAGGCGACGGAGCGATTGTGGGACTTGAAGAACGAGGACGTGCCCGTATGGACGGGAGCGGCAGCTACAAAGGCAAAGCCGCAGGGAGCAATTCAAGCGAGGGACTGTGGATTGCCAGCCCTGCCCGCACTTCTCTCACCTCCGCCAAACATATCTATTGGTTCGAAAGTGCTTATGATGCGATGGCATATTACCAACTTCATCAGGCACAGAACAAGGATCTGCGAAAGGCGGTATTCATCTCTACCGGAGGGGCACCGAGCCAGCAGCAATTCAAAGGAGCGATAAAAGCAACTCCCCATGCCTCACATCATCTTTGCTTCGATCATGACCGTGCCGGACAAGTCTATGCTATCCACTTTGCTCTCACTCATGCAGGCTGGAACTTCTCCACCTGTCTGTCACAAACCGGCAGACTGATTGTACAGAACAACAGCGAAGACTATTCACAGTATGAAATAGAACTTGAACCATTCAATTTTGAAAAGATTACAGCCATTCTGGGTATAAATGATGCAAAACAAAATTTGAAGAATGGGGAGCGTGACGACATGGGAATTGGTGACGGCTATCTACAGGAAATGAAAATGGTTTGTATGGATGAGTACGAAATGGCTCGTGACGAAGGTTCTGCCAGTGAGGAAGAATTAGAGAAAATGAGAAGCAATCTGGAAGCCATCGAAAAAGCGATTGATGCTTCCATTTCCGGTCCGGAAGCTACAGGATGCATCTTGTATGAATCTGCCGCAGAGGGTTATAAGGATTGGAACGACCAGCTACTCGGCAAACGGATAAAACCAGAGAAGGACAACCTTGACGATTGGGAGATCAGCGGTAAAGCCACGCTGAATCATGCCTTGTCCGATTTGCCCGAAGTCAATCCGGAACATATCCGAAACGGATTATACGACGAAGCAGACCATGAGGCTGTGCGAAAGCGTCTTGAACGTGCGGACAGAGTAATATTCTCCTTTGAAACCAATGACCAAGGAATGTCAGATAAGGGTTTTCAGGAAATGTACAAGATACGGGAAGAACTTGCCCGGTTGGAAGTGGATATAACCAATTCTCTTTCCGGAATGAGAGAAGACTTTCATTCCCGTTTTCACCGATAATCCATAAAACCTATGCAGAGAACTTGTCACAAAACCATTGTCATCCATCCACATACCGGGCAATTTGTCATCAACGAGCTGCCCACTCTCGTGCTGTGCGGCACTGTATGGGTGTACGGAGGCATGGAAGGGCTGCCATTGACAGCTATTGCCACAGTAATTGCCTTGATACTCTCGTTACTGTTACTCTACCGTTATCTCTACCTGCGGCGAATCCGTTATTGCATCGGCACGGAACAACTTGTCAGTGAATACGGTATTATCCGTCGCAAAGTGGATTATATGGAGCTATATCGTATCGTGGATTTTCAAGAGCACCAAAGCCTGCTGCAACAATTTTGTGGGCTGAAAACCGTACGTATCCTTTCAATGGACAGAAACACGCCCCGTCTTGACCTGATCGGTATCTTCCATAGGGACGACCTCGTGTCAATTATCCGTGAACGGGTAGAAACTAACAAACGAAAAAAGGGAATATATGAAATCACGAATCATTAGTCTGGGGCTGGTTGTCTCGCTGGTATGCCTGCTTCCACAGGTGGCAGAAGCCCAAATTGCGGCTTCCAATCCGTTGGAATGGACTGCATTGGCCGAAGGTAACGAACTGATAAACGGGCAGATTGAAAAACAAATAAAGGGACAGACACAAACAGCCTTGCTCCAAAACAGCATCGCTACCGAGTTCAACCAAATCCACAAGTGGGAGAAGCAGTACAACAGTTACCTCAAGACAGCAAGCGGTTACGCTTCATCACTGAAAGCCTGTACGCATCTCTACAATGACGGTGTGCGGATTTTCCTCACGCTGGGGAAATTAGGCAAGGCCATCCAAAACAATCCGCAGGGCATTGTGGCCAGTATGAACATGAACAACCTCTATATAGAAACAGCAACGGAACTTGTCTCTGTTTTTACATTGCTGAATGACGCTGTGGCCAAAGGTAGCAACGAAAACATGCTTACGGGGGCAGAACGCAGCAAGACGCTATGGGCGTTGAACGACCAACTATCGGATTTTAGCCGGAAGTTGCATCTGCTCTATTTGAGCATACGGTACTATACTTTCAATGATGTGTGGAACAACGTAACGGCAGGAATGCTTGACCGTGACAACGGTGAGGCAGCTCGTATGGCTCTGTCCCATTGGCACAGGGCGGCAGTTCTCGTCCGATAAAATATATCAGTTATGAAATGGACAATTTGGATAAGTATATTACTGCTGTGTCTTACCGGTATCGGTGAGGTACAAGCGCAGAATGACCCTGTACTGGCCGGAATGATTGCAGTATATACCGAAAAGGCAGAGAAGGAGCTGAAGAATCAGGAAAAGGTCATGCTGATGCAGACCACCGGACATATTTGGACAAAAGAAGAAGTGCAGGCGACAACAGACCTGCAACGAGAGTTTAATAACTATCTAAACTCTTTCCGGTCAATAGTCTGCTATGCGGCGCAAACTTATGGGTTCTATTATGAGGTATCGAGGCTGACAGACAATATGGGCGACTTCACCAAACAATTGAAGCGAAGTCCAGCCAATACGCTTGCCGTAGCCCTATCCACACAGCGCAACAAGATTTATAGGGAACTGATGATGAACAGCGTGGAAATAGTGAACGATATACGCACAGCGTGCCTTTCGGAGAACAAGATGACGGAAAAAGAGCGTATGGAAATTGTCTTTGGCATCCGTCCAAAGCTCAAAACAATGAACAAAAAACTGCAACGACTGACCAAAGCGGTAAAGTACACGACAATGGGCGACATTTGGCGGGAAATCGACGAGGGTGCACGTCCCGAAGCTGATAAACGTAGTATCGTGGACGCAGCCAAGCGACGTTGGCGACAGATTGGAAAGAATGTAAGACCTTAAAAATGTAATGATATGGGAATTTGGGATTCAATATTAAAATATGGCGGCAAAGCAGCAAAAGCTACCGGAAGAAGTATGGGACATGCTGCACTGCATCCTTCACAAACCTTACGGGGCACAGGACAAGCCGTCAAGACCGCAGCCATCGGCGGTGCAGTCGGTTATGTGGGTTGGGAGAAACTAACCACAGATAAGAGCGTGGTACATATCGTAAGCGATGCGGTCATAGGGAAATCGGCTACGGATACCCTTGCAGATGCAGCGGACGGTGTGCGAGAACTGACAAGCAAAGCCGGAGAAGCAGTCGGTTCCGTCAGCGGTACGGTAGCCGGCATAGACTCAAAACTGGGTGGAGTATCGAATTTTCTACGGCAAGTCTCCAATGGCGGAGTTTCCGATATGTTCGGTAACTTTTTCCGTAATCTCGGACAGGGTAACGTGTCGGGATTGAGTATAGCGGGACTGGTCGCAGCAGCATTTCTTATATTCGGACGCTTCGGCTGGCTGGGCAAGATTGCCGGTGCATTTCTCGGCATGATGCTTATCGGTAACAATGCCGGTATTTTCCGCACACCTGATACGAGAAGCATACAACGAATACAGACACCCGCTCTTCCCGTTGAAGAACAGACGAATAGCGGGGGGATGAAAAGATAAGAATAAGAATCAAATATAATCACATAATGAAATATACAGAAGAAATGATCCTGCAATCCGAAAGTGGATACTGTATGCCTTTTGAAGAACGGAAGGGCAAGGATGTGAAACTATCGCTCGGCTATGGCGAACAAACCGATCCGACAACGGGCAAAACATATTTTCATCATGGCATCGACTTCGATGTACGGTGTTACACACTGGCGGCTGTCGCCAGCGGTATCGTGTCAGGTATAGGCAATGACCCTATACTCGGCATCTGCCAAACTATACGCTATGGGGAGTATGAAGTGACCTATGGGCATTTGTCAAATGTCTTCGCCCAGTTCGGACAGCGTGTCAAGGCCGGACAGACTGTAGCTTTAAGCGGTGACAAGCTGCATATCGGGATACGCTTCAAGGGTGAGGAACTGAATCCGCTGGAATTTCTAACCATGCTGTATGGGAATATCCAAGCATTGTGTCATGCTGATGGAGGCGAAGCGGCAACATCTCCCAACATGGAGATGGCACTGACCACCGATTACGAGCAGGACAGACAGGAAATAGAGGAATTGATGCTACGTTTCCTGCCCTACTACATGGAAGACTTACAGCGTGGTGCATACCGACTTCCTCCACATACGGAGCAGTCACTCCGCCATGTCTTTACAATGGGAGCAGTCAAAGAATATTTCTATGAAAATATGCCAAGTATATCCAACCCACTCGGACTGGGACATAAAGCAATGCCGCTTGCTTGTAAGGTGCAGAACCTACTCATTGCGGACTTCCTGCATTACCTTGCCCTACGGCATGGCGTGTACTTATCGACGATGGGCGATGATGTAAAAAAAAACTCTACGACGAAGCCCTGACCCATAGTGGTATCATTGACCCACTGGCAGAATTAGACATAGACATCCAGAGCTTTGACATACCGAGAGCAGTCACGGTATATCCTGACCGGGCCGGTGTGCGCTGGTGGACGAAAGCATGGTTCAATAACCGGGAAGAGGGCGAAGCATCGGTGGAGATTGAGCGAGAACAAGCGATACGCTTCATTCACGACAACATCGAGAAGGATGTATGGCTGGAAGAGTTTTATCCCAAACAGATGGAAATTTACCACAACGCCATCGAGCAGACAAAAGAGCAATTATTAATGAATAGAATAGGATAAACATATAATACACTATGGACGGAATCAAGCATAGCGGACGGTTTGCAGAAATGGAACGCCTCGTGAACGACTATTTCAACTGCCATATCGCACCCATCATGTCAAAAACGCGGACTGACCTCATACGGAATCAGGGAGAGGAAATGAAAGAATATTCCACCTCTTTAGGTGGTATTCTCAGTATGATGGCATCTTCGGCACAACCAATGAGCGACCCCTATCAAGCACTCAAGGTCACAGGCGAATGGAACTCCAAAACAACAGAGGACTATATCGAGATGTGCAAGACGGAGATTACCGGTTCCGGGGAAATGCAGCAAGACCTTGCGTATATGGCCGGGCAGTGGCGGGATACCGTCGTGCAGGAAATCGGAAGGGCACGTTACAATGAATTGTCAGAACAGCTCGGTTGTGACCTCGCCTATGCCTATATGGACCACCGAATAGAGGAACTGATGATTGACCGGTTGGTGAAAGAACGTATGCCCAAGTCTTCCGCTGACTACATCATCCGAAAGGCTGCCGAATCGAGTCTGCTGGGATTATCGCAGACGTTAAGCCGTTCACCGCTGACCGATGAAATAGAGGCACGAGGCGAAGCAGCTTATCGCCCGAACAGATGGGAAAAAGGTACGGGATGGATGTTGGGCACAGCCGCAGATACCCTGATGATGGGTGGTACTGGTTCATGGACGACACTGGCAAAGTTTACCGGTGCAGATGTGGCTATTGCAGCCATCACCAATCATTTTGAAGGCAAGAAGCCTGATACCCTTTCAGTAGAACAGTGCATCAGTAAAGGAGTGTTCGGCAGAGACAGAAACGTATTCGACGATTTTCGCAAAGAGGCAGCCCAAATACAAATCAAAGAGAACACGGCGATTGGTACAGACAACAAGCAACTGAAAAAGAAAATCCCTGTCATGGACTTTGGCTTCATGGAATGGACACAAAACCAGAATAGCGGTTTATTGTGGCCGAATGTACAGAGCAAGGAAGAACAGAAATATGAGGAACGGTACAAGGATGTGCCGATTGTTGTTGCTCCCGGACAGGAAGAAGCCTACTTGCAGTCTTTGGAACAATGTGACAAAGCGAAAATGGTCAGGACAGAACAGGATGAAATTATGAAAGAAGAGAAGCATGAAACTGTTGTTCCTGCCAATGATGCGGAACAACATGTACAAACGATACAAAGTGCGCAAGTAGCACAGGGAAACGGTTGGGGCGGACTGCTTGGTATGCTGGGACTGGATGGCATAGGTAATATCACAGGCAATCTCGGTTATGTAATGGCCATGCTCCCTGATGTTCTACTGGGAATATTCACAGGCAAGACAGAATCATTGCATTTGGAAGACAATATGTTACCGATAGCGAGCATTGTGGCGGGTATGTTTGTGCGTAACCCGTTGCTGAAAATGCTCCTGATAGGCCTGGGAGGTATGAACTTGTTGAATAAGGCAGGACACGAAGCCTTGAAAGAACGAACAGAGGGAAAACTGAACGTAACAAATGAGAACAATGTGCAGTACCGACGCTATACAAATGAAACTCTGAACCCACGTATAGTAAACCCTGTATTGCAAGATAGTACGTTGATTGCCACGATAGACCGAGTACCGTGTACCATCCAGTTGTCACCGATTGTAGCAGAAGCCTACCGTACCGGGGCATTGCCTTTGAACACGCTGGCAAATGCTGTCCTTGCCAAGAACGACCAGCTTCGCCAGGCTGCCGCACGGAATTATGAGGACGGAAAACTGGAAACCATCGTGCGCCCACGGGGTATTCAATAATCCTATAATCAAATAAACGATGAAAGAAAAATCGCAAATCGAAAAGAAAGCCGAGGAAAAACAAATCACCTTGCTTTCTACGGCTTTGAGTGAAGCCTCGAATGCCGGTGGACACTGGCTCAACGCATCAGGAAAGGGATACCCGCGCTTCTATCCAAAGGGTGTTTCTGTCAGCGCATTCAATGCACTATTCATGACGCTGCATTCTGATAAAAATGGATGCAAAACCAACCAGTTCACGCTATTCAGCGATGCCAAGGCACAAGGAGCCTCGGTGCGTGAGAATGAGCAAGGCGTTCCATTTTTGTTTTATAATTGGAACAAGTACGTTCACCGCAATAATCCAGAACAGGTTATCAGTCGTGATGACTACATGAAACTGTATGAAGAGGAACAAAAATTATATAAAGGTGTACATAACCGTGAAATTCGCACTTTGTTCAACATTGACCAGACGACACTACCCTACGTGGATAAGGAGCGATACGAAACGACGTTGCGGCGGTATGGAAGTGCAGTGGAAAGAGGATATACGGAAGCTGACAACCGACGGTTGCATATTCAATTCAACGACTTCCTACTGAGGATGCGAGACAACCTTGTGCCTGTTCGTTTGGATGGAAGCGGTGTACCCCACTACGAAACAGATAAGGATGCGGTCTATATGCCGCGACAAAGAGAGTTCAGACATTATCACGACTATATACAGGAAGCCTTGCGGCAAATCGTGAGTGCTACCGGACACCAACAACGATTAGCGCGTGAAGGTATGGTGATGAAGAACGGTGTGGCTCCTTCGGAGGATGCTGTCAGACAGGAACGGTTGGTAGTGGAACTGGCTTCAGGGATTAAAATGTTGGAACTGGGGTTGCCAGCACGGTTGTCTGAAGAAAGTCTGAAGACAGTGGAATACTGGTGCCGGGAGCTAAAAGAGAACCCGAACTTGATGGACGCTCTCGAAAGTGACGTAAACAATGCCATCGAAGTAATCAATAAAGCGGAACGGGGCGAGAAAATCGAATACGCCACCATGCGCAACCGGCGAGACACTTCAACCATGCAGGAGCAAATGCCCAAACATTATTTTGTGTCGAACGAGATTCGGCAGCATCCGGATAAAGAAACGAAAAAAATTGTGCTTGTTATTGACCCACAGGCAAAAACCGCAGATGTAATTCTTCCAGCAGGGGCTTCTACAGAGGCAGATAACGAGATACCGGGAATGAACAAGGGACGTATCATGCGAGCGTTGCAGAAAGATGGAATCGAGCAGGTACGCTTCTACAATACGGATGGTGCATTAGGTTATCGACCCGATGACAGTTATTTTGCCGAGAAGATAATTATGCTGGCCCGGCTGAAGAATTGGGCAATGGAGAAGCTCTCCACACTGGACGTGGCGTCAGCGGTCAAACAGGCGAATGAGATCGGATTTGACCACGTAGAGATGATTCAAGATGATAAGAAACGATGGGCACTTTATATCAAACCCGAAAATAAGAGCGGATATAGCATCTATCCTGATAAAGAAGATATAAACCGCTTCTTTTCAACACTCAAGCAAGCAATGGATAACATCGGTAAGGTTCGGATGGAACTGGCGCACAAGTATTATGCGCTGGCCGAGGTCAAACCTGACCTGAAGGTGGATTTGTTCAGCAGCGAAATGCCGGAAATAGACTTGAACCGTATCCAGCGTGTTTCGGTTTTCAAAACCAAACAAGACGGCATACAATGCGTCGCAACTATTGATGGGCAGAAACAGCCTGCCCGAAGTGTCACTCCGCAACAGTGGCAGCGGATGTGGATAGCGGAAGAGCGTGACAGCTACAAACGTCATTTGGCAGCTACCTTATTCGCAGACGTACTACAAAAAGGACAATCGCAGGAGGCACACACCGGAGAGAAACAACAGAAAGAAGCAGAGTTGTGGCCGATAGAAACGGTAGCGCAGGAACGGACGGAATCAGACAACAAGGGTATTTCACCGGAACGGCAGTTGTGGGACAAACTTAAAGCGAATCATCCCGATGCCTTGCAACTGCTTCGCACGAAAGATGGTTATCGGCTCTATAACGAAGATGCGGTACAGGGTGCAAAGATATTGGGCATAACCCTAAAAGAGTATCCGGAAGGGGACATTACGGCTTCAACGGAATTTTCAACGGAGCAGCTCGACAACTATCTGTCTAAGCTCGTCCGTGCCGGGGCACGGGTTGCTATAAGTGACATGGAGGAACAAGAAACACACAGAGGTTTTCATAGATAAGGAGTAAGGAAATGAGCAAGAACCAACAATACGCAATGAAATATGCAGAGTATGCTATGGAGCAGATGCGCCGGTACGGAATCCCCGCATCCGTGACGTTGGCACAAGGCATACTGGAAAGTTCCAACGGGCAAAGCCGTTTGGCGCAAAACGAGAACAATCATTTTGGCATCAAGGCTACGCCTGCATGGATTGCCGAAGGAGGAAGGTATGGTATATATACTGACGATAAGCCGAATGAGAAGTTTTGCAGTTATGACAGTGTGGGTGATTCATACGAACACCACTCCCGTTTTTTAAAAGAAAACAGCCGCTATGCCCAATGTTTTGCACTTTCGCCCGACGATTACAAGGGTTGGACACAAAATATCGAACAGGCCGGTTATGCCACAGGCGGAGAATATGCCGAGAGTCTGCAACGGATTATAGAGCAAAATGGCTTACAGCAGTATGACAAACTGGTGATGCAGGAAATGGAGACACAGGGTAAGCGGTTCGGTACGGAACATAATCCTCTCCGAACGTCTGAAAATTCAGAGTATGGTGCGAAGTACTCATTCCCGGTAGAGCGTGAAGAGTTTCTTTTTGTTACCTCGCCTTTCGGTATGCGGCAAGATCCGATGGACAACACGAAACAACAGATGCACAAGGGAATTGATATCCGTTGCAATGGCGATGCGGTACTGGCTACTGAGAACAACGGGAAGGTGGTGGCTGTGAATCAGAATAAGAACACGCCCGGTGGAAAATCGCTGACTGTGGAATATACCAGAACGGATGGCAGCAAGGTACAATGTACTTATATGCACCTTAAGGAGGTTACTGTAAAGGTCGGTGATGTAGTACAAGCCGGTGGGAAGCTCGGCACATCGGGCAACACAGGTACACGTACAACGGGCGAACATCTACATTTCGGCGTGACAAACTTCTATGCAGACGGAACAAAGCGTGACATCGACCCTGCGGCTTATCTGACTGAAATCGCACAGAAAGGTAATATCAAATTGGAAGTGTTGCACAACGGGAACAGCCTGCTCACCCGATATAAAGGAACAGAAGAGAATGCCGCCGGCAAAAACCTTTCGCCCGACGGATGGATGAAGAAGTTGCTTTCGTCAGAGGATAGCGGTGTGGGAATGTCAGGATGCAATGACCCTATAGTAGAGATGGCGATGACAGCCTTTAGTTCCCTTATGCTATTGGCCGTACAAATCGACAACAAGAACGAGGAGGAGCAAAAGACTGCCATATCCAAACAAATGGATAGTGGACGCATCAATCTGAAATCATTATTACCGGGCATGAAAAACTGCGAACTGGCAATCAGTGAAAATGGAAAGGCTATTCTGCGAGTGAACAATGGAGAACTGCGCATGTCACGTGAGTTGACTACTGCGGAGTTAAGCCGTCTGTCGGCAACACTGAATAACAATACTCTCACAGAAGAAGCCAAAAGGATACGTGTAACCGGTATGCTGAATACGGTTATCCTCTCGGAAGCGGCTTCACAGAATTTTGAACAAGGGATGTCCCAACAGCAGGGACAGACAGAGAACCTAAAAAGATAGAAGCGTGGCGATATGGTAAAATGCGTGATGATACAGCTATGCAGATGTCTGTTCGGACTGTCCTACCTTGCCTTGTATGTCCTGCTCTGCTACCAACTCTTCGGCTGGGTAGCAACGCTCATTATCGTGAGCGTTCAACTGTTCCTTGCCGGATGGCTGATCTGGGCAATGATACGAGCACCCGATTAAGAGCAATGATTTAGCAGTTCAACAACAAATCATGGCAACACAGTTGTCGGGTGATTATGTATCACATTAAAAGACAATAGAAATGATAAAATGTAATGTTACGGTATGTGGCGTTATCGGACGTGATGCGTCGATACGCACCAATAAGGAAGGGAAAACGTTCCTGGTTTTTCCTCTTCGAGTAATGATCCCTGACACTGACGGGAAGACTATGCCTATTGAGGTGGATGTCAGCAAAGATACTGCCGGAAAGGAGGTTTCCAAATATCGAAATGGTTCCCGCATCGAGGTTTCGGGGACAATGTATCTCAAACACCGTGGTGACAAACTTTATTTCAATCTTTTTATTAACGAAATTCGTACAGCTACGGCAGATGCGAAAGATACGGTCAAGGGCGAATTAGTATTTCGAGGTAAGGTCGGGCAGCATATCGAGGAAAAAAGGGATAAGAAAGACCAGCCTTACACAATGTTTTCGGCATTCAGTACGGAGAAAGTAGAGGATGGCTTTGAATACCAATGGGTACGTTTTTTCTGTTTTGGCAAAGAACGCGAAGCATGGTTACAGCCGGGCGTGCGAGTGGATGCCAAAGGTGAAATATCCCTTTCGGCATATAACGGAAAGCTGAATGTTTCATGCAAGGTGGAAGAACTTGTACAGTATGTAGCAGATTCGTCTAATTCCAATCAGTAAAGGATATGGCCGGATATAAAAAACAGCACACGGACGGGCCGAACAGCGAAGATAAAGCATTAGACCTCTTCGCTGAAATGATGATTGAGAAAATCGAGAGTATCCGTAAGGATTGGAGAAAGCCATGGTTCACAGAAGAAGCGTTACAATGGCCCTGCAATCTTTCCGGACGCGAGTATAATGGCATGAATGCCATTATGTTGCTTATACATTGTGAAAAGGAAGGTTACAAGATTCCGCGCTTCTGCACTTTTGAGTGTGTACAACGGCTCAACAAATCCGATAAGGACAATCAGGAGAAACCTCGTGTTTCTGTACTTCGTGGAGAGAAATCATTCCCAATCATGCTGACTACATTCACCTGCATACACAAGGATTCTGGTGAGAAGATTAAGTATGATGACTACAAAAAACTATCTGATAACGAGAAGAAGGAATACAATGTTTATCCGAAGATGCAAGTATTCCGAGTCTTTAACGTGGCACAGACCAACTTGCAGGAGGCAAGACCGGAGTTGTGGCAAAAACTCGAAAAAGAGTATTCGCTATCGAAGATTGAGAACGGAGAACATTTCAGCTTCGCGCCCGTCGATGCGCTGATAAAGGACAATCTGTGGATTTGTCCGATCAAACCACAGCATCAGGATAACGCTTACTACTCTATATCGA
>OLDZ01000285.1_pt1 | contig 13546 bp, 7 predicted proteins | sample 1601981 | NCBI WGS metagenome assembly OLDZ01 (sample SAMN02674970, study PRJEB24791) | human gut metagenome, SKBSTL043 | isolation source: stool | host: Homo sapiens | place: USA
TGTATGTACCTCAGGGGACAAGACAGGATTACTGGGTTGCAGCGGTTTGGGAAGACTTTGGCGACATCCAAGAGTATGATGTTTCAGCCGTCAACCAGCCTGCCCACCACAGCGAGGCCAAGGAAGTCTCCCGCTACTCCCTGGACGGCCAACGCTTGACCACTCCCGTCAAGGGTCTCAATATCGTGAGGTATAGCGACGGCACCATCAAGAAAGAAGCCGTCCACTAACTATTTTCTCCCAGCTGGGCCACTCGGCAAGGGCGCGCAAGCAGCTCGTTCTTGCTGGGTTGGCTTGCTGCGGACAAGCCTGCCTACACTTCCTGCCAATCGACCACTCCCATCCCCTTTGTCGTCCAGTTCTATGGCCAGCGCCGCAAATGGTCGCTTGTCAGCCCTGAAGGGTTCAGCATATTGCCCGTCTCTGATAGGTTCTGTTACGACGTCCCACTGATTGCCGAGCGCAGCTTACCTTGTGTGTCACCCGTGCAAGTTTACGTTTAACACGCGAAGCGTGTAGGTTGTTACAAGTTGTAAAAGTTGTTCAAGTTGTTTTCCATCCTCAGCAGGGATTATCCAATGCGAAGCGTTCCATTTCATAGTACCCTTTCTCGCCATGGTAAAACTCGAGCAAGATCGGTTCTGCGCATGGCTTGTCGAAAGCGTTGTATTTTGTTGTTTACCTTGCAGCAGGATGTTAATGCCCGATTTAACATTATTAAATACAAATATGTCAAAGAAATCTACTTTTGCTTAATTTTACTCGCTAAAAAGCTTGTATTATCAATGATTATTCGTACCTTTGCATCGTCAGTTCCCACCAAGCCTCTCAACGATGCTCAAATGCGTGGGGCTTTTTTGTATATATAAGTTTACTCTCAAAATACGATAATGGAAAGATTACCGCACTTCATGAAACATTATATGACAGAGGCAGACTTGATGGTTCTGTTGAAAAGTCGTGGGCTTGTTATTTCCGATGAAGCCAAAGCGGTACGATATTTGGAGAGCATCGGGTACTATCGTCTTTCCGCTTATATGTACCCATTCTTGAAAGTTCCAAAGGAAACTCATCAGTATAAAGATGGTACAACTTTCCAACAAGTGTTGAATCTCTATCGCTTCGACAAGAAATTGCGTATGCTTCTTCTCAATGAGATTGAGAAAGTAGAGATAGCTATTCGTCGTGCCATTATGAACATTCCTGTGCAGATGACAGGAGATACTTATTGGCTGACAAATTCTGTTCACTTTGCCAACCAAAGAACTTTTCAAGAAACAAAGAACACCATCGATAGAGAATATACAAAATCAACAGAAGAATTTATCAAGCATTTCAAGAACAGCTATTGCGACCCATATCCTCCATCATGGATTTTGGGTGAGTTGCTGACGATGGGCAATGTGAATATGATTTACCGTAATCTGAAAGCAGACAAGATACGCAAGCGTATCTCTCATTATTTCGGCTTGCAACCTATCGTCTTGGAATCTTGGATAACATCTTTGACTTTGTTGCGAAATGCCTGTTGTCATCATTCAAGGGTGTGGAACAAGGTAAGTTCCATTATACCTGTTACTCCAAGAAGAATTACTCATCCATGGATTATCCTGCCGGCAAACCCTCAAAGAGTGTATTTCACAATCTGTATCATCAAGTATTTCCTTGACATCATATCACCCAACAATGATATGTTGGGAAAGATGGACACGCTATTTTCCAATTATCCAGAGATAGATCTGGCAGCTCTTGGATTTCCAAATGAATGGGAGAGCGAACCGTTATGGGCACAACAGATGTAAGTGTTCTTACTCGAAGAATTCAAGAATTAGAAAAGGAAAACGCCAGACTTAAAGCAATTCTTGATAAGAACGGGATTGAATATGAAAGTTTTGAATCAAAAACCTGCAAAACTAATCATTTAGGAGCCACAGCTGTTTCTACACATCAATTAACTTTACAGGAGAAAGTCGCCTTGTTTCAAAGTCTGTTCCAAGGTCGTGAAGATGTGTTTGCCAGGCGTTGGTATAGTAGTACGACTCAAAAGTCAGGCTATCAACCTGTATGCACGAGGGAGTGGAATCGTGAATTTTGCGACAAGCGAAAGTACAAATGTGCGGATTGTCCCAACAGGCAATTCGCTCCTTTGGCATACAACGACTTTTTCAATCATCTTGCAGGAAAGGATGCATGGGGACGTGATGTTATAGGACTTTATCCAATACGAAAGGACAACACTTGCAGTTTCCTTTGTACAGACTTTGATGACAAGAGTTTTGAGCATGGCTATAAGAATGATGTACTTGCCTTTGTAAATGTTTGCAAAACTTGGAATGTACCTTGCTACATCGAACGCTCACGTTCTGGCAATGGTGCTCACGCATGGATTTTTTTTGATACACCAGTAACTGCTTTCAAGGCACGCAAGTTGGGAAATGCCATTCTTACAGAAGCGATGAGTTGTGACGCTCACCTGTCTTTCAAGTCATACGACCGATTCTTTCCAAACCAAGACACCTTGCCCAAAGGAGGACTAGGCAATCTTGTAGCCTTGCCATTGCAGGGTATGGCTCGACGCAAAGGGAACAGTGTGTTCGTTGATGAAGACTTCAATGCGTATGCCGACCAATGGGAAATGTTGTCGCAAATCCATAAGCTATCAGAGGTAGAACTTGATTTGTTATTACAGCTGCATGCAGTGCCAACATTAGGAGAACTATCAAAGACCTGCGAGGAGAAACCTTGGGAGATTCCTCATATGGATGCTGCGCAATCTGAAGACTATCCAAAACAAATCGTTCTGACAAGAGCGAATATGCTTTATGTTCCTTTAGCAAGTCTATCAGCCAAATGTGTGAATGTTTTTAAGCGCATAGCTGCTTTCCGTAATCCGGAGTTTTATGAGAAGCAAGGCATGCGCCTTTCTACCTATAATATCCCTCGCATCATTTCATGTTCGGAAATGACGGATGATTATCTCGCCCTTCCTCGTGGGTGTGAAGATGCTGTTAGTAGTATTCTAACCCAACATGGAGTAAAGGTGGCGATCTCAGACAAAACAAATCATGGGCATAATATCAATGTTACATTCAGAGGATCTCTTCGGGAAGGACAGCAAAATGCAATGGAAGCTTTTGCTGGGCATAATATAGGAACATTATCAGCAACAACAGCTTTTGGAAAGACAGTGTTTGCCATCGGAATGCTTGCAAGGAGAAAGGTGAACACCTTAATTCTTGTTCATAACAAGGCATTGCTGGAACAATGGAAAGAACGGTTGGGAACCTTCCTCAAGATAGATGAGACCATCGAAGAGCCAGCAGCCAAACGAGGAAGGAAAAAGAATTCTTCGGTCATTGGTTGCTTATATGCAGGAAAGAACGAAGTGCGTATTTATGATTATGTGGATGTTCATGTCCCACTTTGTGACTCTATGTATCGTAAACGGCTGAAAGGGTATTTAAGAGCAGGATACGGAAAGTATGTGACATCATTCACACTTGACAAAAATCCTCAAGAACTGATATATGAACGAAACAATTACGAAGCGATATTTCGGAATGATTTGGCAAAAGCCCAGTACTCTGTCATCATCGCTGTCCCCAAAATAAAGTTCAAATACAAGCCCGTTATCATGTCAACACTTGCAAACATTATTCATAATGGTGTTACTGTGGCTGTACATATCAAAGAGGAAGGGGCTAATGAGATAGAACTTAAAAATACAGGAATGGATGTGGTGTGCAACATGGAACAAACTCTGCAATGCGCCATCATAGACAAATCTATTGTCTGGTATGGGAACATAAACTTCTTTGGTTACAATTCGGAGACAAACAATGTTATACGAATCGCTGACCACAAAATAGCCAACGAAATGATAGAAATACTATACTCAGACACTGGAAATGACGCAAATGGAGGTTAAATACATTAAATCTTCACCTTTTTGTATCTAAACAGAATCCATATTACCACTTTTCTACCGTTTAGAGCGTATAATACTGATAATCAACTCATAATAGATACTATGTATGTGAAGGTTTGACAAGCCTAACACTTTCTCCCAGCCTCACCTTTATGGACTCCGGAGCCTTTGCCTATTGCAGCAATTTATCTACCCTGATCATTCCTTCGGGACTCACATCGCTCAGCACATTGAATGAAGGTAGCATTTTCGAAGGATCTGGCATAAAAGCCGTCTATGTCGCTTGGCAGGCTCCCGTTCCTGCGGGTCAATTCTTCAAAGGTCTCGATTTGAGTCAGGCCACATTGTATGTACCTCAGGGGACAAGACAGGATTACTGGGTTGCAGCGGTTTGGGAAGACTTTGGCGACATCCAAGAGTATGAGGTTTCAGCCATCAACCAGCCTGCCCACCATAGCGAGGCCAAGGAAGTCTCGCGCTACTCCCTGGACGGCCAGCGCTTGACTACTCCCGTCAAGGGTCTCAACATCGTGAGGTATAGCGACGGCACCATCAAGAAAGAAGCCGTCCACTAACTCTTTTCTCCCAACTGGGCCACTCGGCAAGGGCGGGCAAGCAGCTCGTCCTTGCTGGGTTGGCTTGCTGCAGACAAGCCTGCTTACACTTTCTGCCAATCGACCAGTCCCTACCCCTGGTCGTCCAGTTCTATGGTCAGCACCACAAATGGTCGTTTGTCAGCCCTGAAGGGTTCAGCGTATTGCCCGTCTCGTCTCTGATAGGTTCTGTTACGACGTCCCACTGATTGCCGAGCGCAGCTTAACTTGTGTGTCACCCGTGCAAGTTTACGTCTAAGTTTTCACCCCCATGCTTTCCCACGTTTACTTAGGGTCCACTAATTTACATGCTAAAAGTTATATCATCCTCAGTGTCCCTTTCTTGAAGTATCTACAGCCTTTACGTTCTTTTCCTTGTAGCCACCAAACTTATAGATAACTGCAAAAGTGACAGATGCCTAGTTGAAGTTTATCTTCATACGGTAGTCTTGATTGCCTTGCACGGAGCGAGTGTCGAACCGGTTGTTGAAGATGTTGCTGCCATTGAGACGCATGCCCCATTTCCCGTCATGCGAAGACCATTGCAGCTTGGCATCCATCCTGAATATGGGACTACAGCGAGATTATCCGTTCTCTCATGAGTATCTACTTCTGTGGTGGTAGCCTCGCAGTTGCCCGTGGCAAACTGGTATGACGTGATGAAGGCAAACACCACCGCGGCAGATACTATCCTTGACAGGTTAGTACACGCAGGTGTGCGCTTTGAGTTGAAAGGTACCTCTCTGCGCCAAAAAGTTTGTGGCAAAGTAAAGGCAGACCCCTTCATTCATTAATAGAAATAATACGATAAGGCCACTGGGAGTAAGAGGATTAACGATCCTTTGGTCTCGATGGTCTTTGTCGTAAATGATTTTCAAACTTGCCAGTTTTGTTTGTTCGCTATTTTGATAAGTCAGAACCTGTATCTCTTGGCTGCTGGTAGAGATGAGAGTTAACAACCTTTGGGTGGATAAAACTGGGGGAAGGGCATGAGGAAAGGCCGCAATGAAGGTTTTTGGCCTGGGATGGGCTTTGTTAAATGGATACGGACAAATAGTTAATGGGGCGTTAATTCGTGCTAATCGACTTGCATTCGGCTGGGCGGAAGGTTATCTTTGTATAGGTGCTGCGTCAGGGCAAATGGCGAACCAGGCTTCTTGGCATAAACGACAGGAAGAGGTGGGTGGCTGGAATGTAAAATATAATCAAAAGAAACAATGATGAAAAAGTTTAATTTCTTATCAATCTCTTCGATTGGGAGTCGGAAAAGACCGTTCTCGTATCGGTCTCGTATCAAACCCGTATTGTTTCCGTATCGATCCCGTATCGTTCTCCTATCGTTCTCCTATCGTTCTCCTATCATTCTCGCTTCCAGAAGCGGAAACAATACGGAAACAATACGGAAACAACACGGAAACAACACAAGGTCGATATATGCTGGAAGGGAGGACGATACGTGATGGATACATGGTGGGTACATGGCGGAAACTCTGTTTGCCATTTCCTACAAAGTTGTATTTCTCATCGATGAGGAAGTCGGAGACGGGGGAGATAGTGACGTAGCAGAGAGATGAGGTCTGGTTGATAGGTGGAATAGTGAAGCATGTGGAGAATTTGAGCGATGAGAAGACCATCCAGGCTATCCAGGAGAATCCGTACATGCAGTATCTGCTTGGGCTTTCCAAGTTCACGGAAAAGCCCGTGTTCGTACCCGAATTGTTCGTTTTGATCCGCAAGCGCCTTGACCAGGACTTCTTCTGCTTGCTTCTTCGCTAAAAACGCAAGGAAGTTCCTAAGGGGATTTCTTGGTCTCGTTTTCGCAAAAACAGGCTTGGAGACCCTCAAAAAGAGAATTCTCAGCACCATCGACGACCTCGTGGGAGTTTTACCCTCGCCACAAGTCAGCTGCGCCAGGATAAATTAGCGGACCTTATTTAGCCTTTCTGAACATGCCTGAGACCCACCGTCATGATACGTGGCGTCTTGCCGCGCAATGTTACATTGTTACATTGTTACATTTACGATTTCAGTACTCACATAGACGCTCAAATACCTGACATCCCCCACCAACCAAAGCATTGGGACGGTGGGGGATGAGAAAGCGATCGGGCAAAGCTGAAGGCTCGGCCTATGAAAAAGAGCTGCGCCCTACTGACGCACGGTGGGCGTGAAGCGCAGCGTATAGGAGAGCTGTCCGCTGGTGGGACAGAGATACGGGTCGAGGCAACCGTCGCCGCCACAAGAGTTATTGCCCAGGCCGCGCTGGAAGGCGTCGAAGTGGGCAAAGACCGTCTCGCTGCGCACCAGGTCGTACCAATGGGTCGCATCGCGCCAAAGCTGGTCCGCAGGGTCGCACCACTGTCGCTCGTCGTAGTGGGAGAGCGAGAAGGCCACCCTACCCTCCGTGGCCACGGAGAGGCGGAGCCCGTTGGCATGGTCGAGGATGAGGTCGCGCAGATCTTGGTGGTCGCCAAAGGTCTGGGGATGGACGTTCTCGTCAATCATCTCATCGACCGTCGTGGTGTAGCGACCGAGATAGGAACCCGTCATGCGATCGATATAGTTGGACCACGGACCGCGGCCGTAGTAAGCCACCTGGTCGAAGCCTGCCAGCTCCATGCCCAGGCCCAGGCGGCGCGTGGGGCCAGTCGGCGAGAAGACCACCTGTAGATCGACCACGCCATCAGGATAGAGCGTGTAGCGGGAGGTGTAGAGACAGTTGGCGGCGCGGCCCTCCACGGTGACCGTATAGCCCTTTTCGTCACCACCCTGAGTGACGATGCGCGTCTCGGCCTCGCTGACCATCGGCATCTGCTGCAACTCCTGGCTGCGGTCGTTGTCGATGTCGCGCATGCTGTTGAAGTCGGGGCCCTTCACCATCACGGCGCGCCCGTCGAAGGTCCATGAGACCAACTTGCCCGAGTCGTCAAACTGGAGGGAGAAGGGCCTGCCCTCCTGCGTCGTACCGGTGTAGAGACGGCGCTTCGCATCGGCCTCGATACGCCCGCCATGGGCCTCGTGGGCGGCAAGGGGCGCGCGCGGCTGCAGGATCATCTCGCCCTCGGCAACGGGGTAGCCCTGGTCGGCCCAGGAGGTGGCCGCCTTGAGACGCAGGAAGAGGTGGAGCACATACTCCGCACCTGCGTCGAGGACGCTATGGTAAGGCACGGCGATTTGTGCCGACTCACCCGCTGGCACGGCGGGGAGAGGAAGCGTCTGCTGCTCCACGACGTAGCCATCACGCAGAAGCTGATAGGAAAGGTCGTAGAGGTCGGACAAGTCAGAGAAGGCCAACTTGTTGCGGAGCGTAAAGGAGCGCGTCGCAGCATCCCAGTCGGAGAAAGCGGCAGGAGCATAGACGGCCTTCACCTCAGTCAGTTTGGCCGTCCACGCACGGTCGGGCGTGATGATTCCGTTGTTGAGGAAATTGCCCTGGAAGCCGTCGCCGACAAACTCGGTGGGATTGTAGTCGTAGCCCGCCACCCAGTTGTGGAAACCATTCTTCGTCCGCACGCCACGCAGGAGGTCGGAAGGGCGATAGACAGACTGGTCCACCCAGTCCCAGATGCAGCCACCGATGATATAGTCGTTGTCCGGGTGCTCGATGATGTCCCAGTAGTCCTGGAGGTTGCCGACGGCCTGGCCCATGGCGTGGGCATACTCCGAAAAGATCATCGGGCGGTCGTAGCCATAGGCGGGCTTATGGGCGTAGTCCTGGGCTTCGGCGACCGTGGGATACATCCGCGAGTTGAGGTCGCTACAAGGCGTCCCCTGGCTGCCCCACGGACTGCTATGGACGGGGCGTCCGTCGCCGTGGGCTGTGGCGAAGGCATAGGTGGCCTGGAGGTTTCTGCCGTCGCCGCTCTCATTGCCCAGACTCCAGAAGACGACGCTGGGATGGTTGCGGTCGCGCAGCACCATGCGCTCCGTGCGGTCGAGGTAGGCCGTCCGCCACTCCTTGCGATCGGAGAGGTTGCCGCCCCGCTCGCCCGCATAGTGGCACTCCACGTCAGCCTCATCCATGACATAGAGACCGAAGGCGTCGAACATCGCGTACATCTTCGGCTGGCGGGGATAGTGGGAGGTGCGGACGGTGTTGACATTGGCCTGCTTCATCATCCGCACGTCCTGGAGCATCGTCGCCACGTCGATGGCGCGGCCATACTCGGGATGGGTATCCTGGGTGTTGACGCCCTTGAAGAGGACGCGGCGCCCGTTGATCGTCAGGTGGTGGCCCTCGGTGCGGATGGTGCGGAAACCATACTTCGTGGAGAAGGCCATCTCCTCGCGACCCTTCGCGTTACGCTGCGACACCTCGATGGTGTAGAGATAGGGACTCTCAGCGGTCCAGGGATGGAGGTCCTTGAGATCAAAGCGAAGGGCCTCTGTGGCGGTCGTCGTGGACTGATAGACCCACTGGCGACGCTGCACCTCCTGCCCCTCGGCGTCGCGAAGCACGGCCTCGATGGTCTTCTTGGCCTTGAGGCCGTCGCGGTTGTCCACGGTCAGCTGGAGGACCATTGCCCCCGAGGTGGCGTCGGCGCTGAGGAGGCCATCGGTCTGCACGAAATGGTCGCGGACGGCCACCCTCGGTGTGGCGTAGAGATAGACGTCGCGGTGGATGCCACTGAGGTGCCACATGTCCTGGCCCTCGATATAACTGCCATCGCACCAGCGATAGACGCGCACGGAGAGCTGATTTTCTCCCTCGCGGAGAAAGCCGGAGAGGTCGAACTCGGCGTCGGTATTGGCGCTCTGCGTGTAGCCGACGTAGCGCCCGTTGACCCACACCACGCCAGCGGAGTAGAGGCCGTCGAAATGGAGGAAGACGCGCTGGTCGCGCCAGTCGGCGGGCAGCGTGAAGGTGCGACTGTAGAAGCCCGTGGCATTGTCGTCCTTGACATCAGCCTCGGCATGGCCCTCCTGGGCCAAGGGCGGATGATAGACGAAGGGATAGCCCACGTTGGTATAGACGGGATCGCCATAGCCCGCCATCTCCCACGACAGGGGGACGCGGATCTCGTCCCAGCCCTCGGCGTTGCAAGACTGGGCGACGAGGGCATCGGTGTCGGCAGGACCTTGGGGCGTGCCGGCGACATAGCGAAACTTCCACGTACCGTTGAGCGACAGGTAGCGGCTGCTCCGCGGGGTGGTCCAGGGCTGGGAGTAGAAGGTCGTGTCCTGGCGCATCGCCTCGGTGGAAGCGTAGGGGATATAGGTGGCATGGGCTACCTCCTTGTGATCGCCGACCTTCTCGGGATTGCTGATCCAGGAGACGTCGAAGCCCGCAGACTGGTCTTGCGGATCGCGGTCGGGCACGGTGGCGACGGCGGTCTCCCAGCCGAAGAGGGCCAGAAGGACCGCCGCGACCATGCGGTGGTTAGGATTGGATTGACTCATATTGGGTTGTGTCTGATGATTGTATTCGAAAAAAGATCATGTCATGGACGCCCAGGGCGCACGCTGGTCGTCAGCGAAGCCGCCTGGAGGTCAGGGGCAAGGGCCTTGACCTGGACGGGTTTCTGGGGGTCCTTGATGCGCAGGATGACCATGGCCTTGCCGAAGAAGGCCTTGCGATGGTCGGACTTGAAACGCTCGGTGGAGAACTGGCTGCCATTATCGACACCGATAACGTCGGCATTCTCGGCAGAGAAATAGATCTCATTTTCGGCCCAGGGGCAGAGCGTGCCCTCACGGTCGGTGACTTCGGCAGCGACAAAGATCGTATGCTCGCCCTGATAGTCGGCGGCAAGGCGGATCGTCTCGGCGCCACCTGCCGTGCGGATCGTCTCGGAACGCACCTCGCGGCCCTGCTGGCGAGCCACGACACGCACCTCGCCAGGCTCAAACTGCACGCGCCACATCACATGATATTGGTGGTCGTCCTGCTTGCGCCGAACGCCCTGGCTGCGCCCATTGATGAAGAGTTCCACCTCGTCGGCCTGGTTGTAGTAGCACCACAGGTCGATGGTCTGGCCGGGCAACCAGTTCCAGTGGGGGAAGAGGTGGAGGACCGGCTGGTCCGTCCACTCGCTCTGGTACATATAATAAATGTCCTTCGGGAATCCGGCCAGGTCGATGATGCCAAAATAGCTGCTTCGCGCCGGATAGCCATAGGGGGTGGGCTCGCCGATATAGTCCCATCCTGTCCAGATAAACTGTCCAGCACAGTAGGGAGTGTGCTTCACAACTTCCCAGGTCTCCTCATGGGTAGAGGACCAAGGGGCGTGGGCGTTGTCATAGGCCGAGCACATCATCGTGGGATCGGCATAGGGCAGGTCCCAGCGCTGCGGCAGCACGAGGACGCTATCCGAGGGCATGCGGTAGTAGCCGCGCGTCTGCAGGGCGGAGACACTCTCGGTGAAGAGGAAGGGCTTGCCGGGGAAGTTCTTGGGCACGTCCTTCACCCACTGGTGGTGGTAGTTGAAACCGACGAGGTCGATGGCGCCCGACTTGAAGAGGTGGTTATCAGGGGAAGGTTCGTTACATCCCGCCGTGATGGGACGCGTGGTGTCGTAGCGCTTGATGATGTCAGCGAGATGGATCGTGAGGAGCGAGTTGGGCGAAAGGTCGTCGCCATGGGCGAGCGTAGAAGCGTCGTGGCCCGCGTTGAGGATGAGGTTGGCCTCCTCCAGCGTCAGTTCATCGGCGTCGGCTCCGGACCACTGTTCCAGCACCTCGTTGCCAATGCTCCAGACGAGGACGCAGGGGTGGTTGCGGTCACGAAGCACCAGGTCGGAGAGGTCGCGCTCGTGCCACTGATCGAAGAAGCGCGCATAGTCGTTCTTGGTCTTTCTGCGGCGCCACATGTCGAAACTCTCATCCATGACGACCAGGCCCATCGTGTCGCACATCGCAAGCAACTCGGGAGCGGGCGGGTTGTGGCTGCTGCGGACGGCGTTGACACCCATGGCCTTCAGCCGCGTGAGCTTGCGGTGGAGAGCATCCTCGTCGAGGGCAGCGCCCAAGGCACCAAAATCGTGGTGCTCGCAGACGCCATTGATCTTCACGTTGCGGCCATTGAGCCAGAAGCCTGTCTCGGCGTCGAAGCGGAAGGTGCGGAAGGCTGTGGGCGTGGAGACGCGATCGACGACCTTGCCGCCAACGACCACTTCCGTTACCACTTGGTAGACGTGACCCTGGTAGATATCCCACAGCAAGGGTTTCCTCACGGTGAGCACCTGGCCCTGGCAGCGGCCTTCATGGCGGGCCACGACACGACCGTTGGGGTCGAGGAGCTGATGTCGCACCTTCGCCTGCGGGGCCTTCGGACCGTCGTTGTGCAGTGCCACATCGACCCTCACCTCCCAGGTGTCGCCCTTGCGCCACTGGGCCACGGCGTGGACGCCCCACTGGGCCACGCGCAGGGGCGAGGCAGTGGTGAGCCACACATGACGATAGATGCCGCAGCCAGAATACCAACGACTGTTGGGCTGGTCGCTATTATCGACACGGACGGCCAGGACGTTCTCTCCCGACCGGTCGAGATAGGGAGTGAGGTCGTACTCGAAGGTGGAGTAGCCATAGGGGCGCGTGCCCAGGGCGTGGCCGTTGACATAGACCGTGGCGTTCATATAGACGCCGTCGAAGGTGACGAGGACGCGATCGTCGAACGAGCCTGCGGGCAGGCGGAAATGCTTTCTGTACCAACCTACGCCGCCGGGAAGCGCGCCGCCACTGGCGCCACTGGGGTTGCCAACATGGAAGTCGCCTTCGATAGCCCAGTCGTGGGGCAAGGAGAGACGGCGCCAACCACGGTCGTCATAGGACGGGGAGGCCATCGTGGAATCGTCGCCGAGAACAAAGAGCCAGTCGGCGTCAAACTGGATGCGCGTGCGGGCCTGTCCTGCGAGGGAAAACAGGAGGAAAAGGAGTAAGAGGGGTATTTTCTTCATATCTATTGTGTTTTGTTATACGAATACTTCCGCGCTGCGAGATCTCCCGGCCAGAGGACTTGGCAGCGCGCTATCTTGTGCCTATCTTATGTTTTTGCAAAGGTAGGCATTTTTCTGCAGAAAGCCGACAGGCGGCAGGACCTTTATAGCGGATCAACATCATAATAGATCTGCAGGGCGCCATAGGTCTTGGCCCGTAGCATCGCCGACTGCACCTCGCGCAGACACTGGCGCACGCGCCGCAGGTCGATGCCCAACTCTTGTTTGAGCATCAACTTGCGGATATGGAGGGTCTTCACCCGGGCCACGGAGGGCTTGTCGGGCCCGAGCACGCGGTCGCCAAAGATCTGGCGAAGACGGGAGCCCATCTCCATGGAGGCTGACTCGACGGTGCGCTCCTGGCGGTGCTTGAGGTAGATATAGGTAAGGTGGGTGAAGGGGGGATAGCGGAAGAGGCGGCGCTCCTCGAACAACTGGTCGTAGAACGCGCGGTAGTCGTGGCGCACGACCTGCTGGATGACGGGAGAGTCGGGCTGGCTGGTCTGCAAGATGACCAGGCCCTGCTGATCGCCCTTCCTGCCGGCCCGGCCGCTCACCTGCGAGAGCATGGCAAAAGCCTGCTCGTAGGCACGGAAGTCGGGAATGTTGAGCATGGCGTCGGCATAGAGGATGCCCACGACGCCGACATGGTCGAAGTCGAGGCCCTTGGTCACCATCTGCGTGCCGACGAGCACGTTGGTCTTGCCCTGGGCAAAGCTGTTGATGATGCGCTCGTAGGCGTTCTTCGTGCGTGTCGTGTCAAGGTCCATCCGCGCGATCTTCGCCTCAGGCACAAGGGCCTGCAACTCGTCCTCGACGCGCTCCGTACCGAAGCCGCGGCCGCGGATGTCGTGGCTCTCGCAGTTGGGACAAACGGTGGGCACGCGCAAGACATAGCCACAATAGTGGCAGGTGAGCAGGCCCATGGTCTTATGATAGGTCAGCGACACGTCACAATGGGGACACTTCGGGGTCCAGCCACAGACATGACACTCCACCCTCGGGGCGAAGCCGCGGCGATTCTGAAACAGGATGGCTTGTTTGCCGCTGGCCAAGGCGACGCGGATGGCGGCCAAAAGGCGTGGCGAAAA
>OLDZ01000301.1_pt1 | contig 12988 bp, 9 predicted proteins | sample 1601981 | NCBI WGS metagenome assembly OLDZ01 (sample SAMN02674970, study PRJEB24791) | human gut metagenome, SKBSTL043 | isolation source: stool | host: Homo sapiens | place: USA
CGGCCCTCATTGGCTATATCTGGTACGAAGCGCCGGACGATGAAATGAATTTCACTACGCTGCTTGAAATGATAAATGCCAGTGAAGCCCGCGAGGACGACCCGGAATTTCAATCCCCGGTAACACGGTCAATACCAAAGTCGGGGAAATCGCGTCGGATGTGGGCAGTACCCCGCAGGACTGGAACGGCGGCATTTTTTCCATGCTGCAAAACCTGTCCGAAACGGTGATCGTCCCCATTGCGGCGGCCATTCTCGCCCTTGTGATGTGCTATGAGCTGATCGACATGATTGTGGAAAAGAACAATATGCACGACTTCGACAGCTCCATGTTCTTCCGCTGGATTTTCAAAAGCGCCTTTGCCATCCTCATTGTGACGAACACATGGAATATCGTCATGGGCGTGTTTGACGCCACCCAGCAGGTCGTCAACCAGAGCGCCGGGGTGATTATCGGAGATACCAGCATTGATTTTGACACGCTGCTCCCTGATCTGGAAAGCCGCCTTGAAGCAATGGACATCGGGCCGCTTCTGGGCCTGTGGTTCCAGACCCTTGTTGTGGGGCTGACGATGAACATTCTTTCCATCTGCATTTTCCTTGTGACCTATGGAAGAATGATTGAAATTTACGCCGTGACCGCATTGGGGCCGATCCCCCTTGCCACGCTGGGCAATGCAGAGTGGCGCGGCATGGGCCAGAACTACTTGAAATCCTTGCTTGCGCTGGGCTTCCAAGCCTTTTTAATCATGGTGGTTGTCGGGATTTATGCGGTGCTGATCCAGCAGATCGGAACCGCCGACGACATATCCGGCGCGATCTGGGGCTGTATGGGCTATACCGTTTTGCTTTGCTTCTGTCTGTTCAAGACCGGCAGCATATCGAAAGCCGTATTTACCGCACATTGACAGACAGGAGGAATACCAACCATCGAGGAAACACAAAAGAAAACCTACAACATCCTTTACGCCGACCCGCCGTGGAGATATGAGTGCAAACGGACAGGGGCGGCGGAACATCACTATCCCACCATGAGCATTGACGATCTGTGCGCCCTGCCGGTGGAAACGCTGGCGGGAAAAGATTGCCTCTTGTTTTTGTGGGCGACTTTCCCACAGCTCCCGGAGGCGCTGCGTCTGATTAAGGCGTGGGGCTTTTCCTTTAAGACCGTGGCCTTTGTCTGGCTGAAATTGAACCGCAAAAGCCCCACATGGTTTTACGGACTGGGCTATTGGACGAGAGGAAACGCGGAAATCTGCCTGCTTGCCAAGCGGGGCCATCCCAAGCGTTACTCCAAAAGCGTCCATCAGTTTATCATTTCCCCGGTGGAGGAACACAGCAAGAAACCAGACATTACCCGCGAGAAAATCATAGCCCTTGCGGGCGACCTGCCCCGCGCAGAACTGTTTGCCAGACAGAAAACCCCCGGCTGGGATGTGTGGGGCAATGAATTGGACAGCGATTTTTCCCTGTCCGTACCAGAAACGAGGTGACTTTTTATGGCTTATGTAACTGTCCCCAAGGATTTAACCAAGGTCAAATCCAAGGTAGTATTCGGGCTGACGAAACGCCAGCTCATTTGTTTTGGCGGTGCGCTGCTGGTAGGCGTCCCGCTTTTCTTTTTGATCCGGGGCCGCGTCCCGACCAGCGCGGCGGCGCTCATTATGGTGTTTGCCATGCTGCCGGGCTTTCTGCTGGCGCTTTACGAAAAACACGGCCAGCCCCTTGAAGTGGTGGTGCGCCAGATCGTCGAGTGCTGCTTCATCCAGCCCAAGGAACGGCCCTATCAGACCAACAACGCTTATACCGCCCTTGTGCGGCAATCCCAAATGGAAAAGGAGGTCAACGCCATTGTCCAAAAAGCAAAAGAACGAAACGAGCGCAAAAGCGCCGGTCAAGCTCACCCGCGCCGAAAAGAAAGAGATTCAGGCCGTCATCCGAAAGTATAAGGGCGACGGCAAGCCCCATTCGGCACAGGCCAGTATTCCCTATGAGGCCATGTATCAGGACGGCGTATGCCGGGTAACGCCCCGCACCTTTTCCAAGTGCATTGAGTTTACGGACATCAGCTACCAACTGGCGCAGGCGGACACCAAGACCGCCATCTTTGAAAACCTGTGCGACCTCTACAACTATCTGGACGCCTCCATTCATGTGCAGTTTTCCTTTATCAACCGCAAGATCGACCCCAAGCAGTACGCCAAGAGCTTTGAAATCCGGGCGCAGGGGGACGACTTCGACGACATCCGCAGCGAGTATTCCGACATTTTGCAAGACCAGCTTGTGAACGGGAACAACGGCCTGATGAAGCGGAAATTTATGACCTACACCATCGAGGCGGACAGCCTGAAAATGGCCCGCGCCAGACTGCGCCGGATCGAAACCGACCTTTTGGGCTATTTCAAGAGCATGGGGGCCTCCGCGTGGGGACTGGACGCCAAGGAACGGCTGGAAGTCATGCACAGCATTTTCCACCCGGACGGGGAGCCGTTTTCTTTTGACTGGAAGTGGCTTGCCCCGTCGGGGCTTTCCACCAAGGACTTTATCGCCCCGTCCTCGTTCCGCTTCGGCAATGCCCGGATGTTCGGGCTGGGCGGCAAATACGGGGCGGTGAGCTTCCTGCAAATCCTCTCCCCGGAGCTGTCGGATGAAATGCTGGCCGACTTCCTCAACACAGAAAACGGCATTGTGGTGAACCTCCATGTGCAGGCCATCGACCAGAGCGACGCCATTAAGACGGTCAAGCGCAAGATCACCGACCTTGACGCCATGAAGATTCAGGAACAGAAACGGGCGGTAAGAAGTGGTTACGACATGGATATACTTCCCAGCGACCTTGCCACCTACGGGCAGGACGCCAAGGAGCTGCTAAAGACCTTGCAGAGCCGGAATGAACGGATGTTCCAGCTTACCTTTTTGGTGCTGAACACCGCAGACACCCGGCAAAAGCTGGAAAACGATGTGTTCTGGGCTGCCGGGATCGCCCAGAAGTACAACTGCTCCCTTGTGCGGCTGGACTACCAGCAGGAACAGGGGCTTATGAGCAGCCTGCCGCTGGGGGCCAGCCACATCCAGATTGAACGCTCCCTGACGACTTCCAGCGTGGCCGTGTTCGTCCCCTTTGTGACGCAGGAGCTTTTTCAGGGCGGCGACGCCATGTATTACGGGATCAACGCCAAAACCGGCAACATGATTATGCTCGACCGCAAACGGGCGAGGTGTCCCAACGGGCTAAAGCTGGGGACACCGGGAAGCGGCAAAAGTATGAGCTGTAAATCAGAAATTTTGAGCGTGTTCCTCTGCACCCCGGATGATGTGTATATCTGTGATCCAGAGGCCGAGTATTACCCCCTTGTGAAGCGGCTGCATGGGCAGGTGGTGAAGCTGTCGCCTACCAGCAAAAACTATGTGAACCCGCTGGACATCAACCTGAACTACTCCGAGGATGAAAACCCGCTGGCCTTAAAATCCGACTTTGTGCTGTCGTTCTGTGAGCTTGTCATGGGCGGCAAGAATGGGCTGGAAGCCATCGAAAAGACGGTGATCGACCGGGCGGTACAGGTGATCTACCGGCCTTATCTGGCAGACCCCAAGCCGGAAAATATGCCCATCCTTGCAGACCTGCACAAAGCCCTGTTAGACCAGCATACCCCGGAGGCCGACCGGGTGGCGCAGGCCCTTGACCTGTATGTGTCCGGCAGCTTAAATGTGTTCAACCACAGAACCAACATTGACATCAAAAACCGCATTGTGGCCTTTGACATCAAGGAGCTGGGCAAGCAGCTAAAGAAAATCGGTATGCTCATTGTCCAAGACCAGATTTGGGGGCGCGTCACCCAAAACCGCAGCAAGGGCAAGGCGACATGGTATTTTTGTGATGAGTTCCATCTGCTTTTGCGTGAGGAACAGACGGCGGCCTTTTCCTGTGAGATTTGGAAGCGTTTCCGTAAGTGGGGCGGGATTCCCACAGGTGCGACGCAGAATGTAAAAGACCTGCTTTCCTCCCCGGAAATTGAGAACATTTTGGAAAACAGCGACTTTATCTGCCTGCTCAATCAGGCCAGCGGCGACCGCAAAATCCTTGCGGAACGGCTGAACATTTCGCCCCAGCAATTACGGTATGTGGACAATTCCGAACCCGGCGAGGGGCTTCTCATTTACGAAAATGTGATCCTGCCCTTTAAGAACCCCATCCCGAAAAACACCCAGCTCTACCAGATCATGACGACCCGGTTAGGCGAGGGGGCGACGGTATGAGCGCCTTAACACATTTCAGCCTGTTTTCCGGGATCGGCGGGATCGACCTTGCGGCGGAAGCCGCAGGGTTTACCACCGTATGCCAGTGCGAATGGGCGGATTTCCCGATGGAAGTTTTGAAAAAGCACTGGCCGCAGGTACCAAAATTCCGGGACATTACCACAGTGACAAAGGAGGCATTTTTTGAAAAAACAGGACGAGAAACCACCACACTTATTTCCGGGGGATTCCCCTGCCAGCCCTTTTCCAGCGCCGGGAAACAACGGGGATTTGAGGACGAACGGTATTTATGGCCCGAAATGCTCCGCGTTATCCGGGAACTGCACCCCTCTTGGGTGCTTGGAGAAAATGTTGCTGGCTTCATCCATCTGGGGCTCGACAAGACGGTTTTTGACTTGGAGCAGGCAGGCTACGCCGTTAGGGTTTTCGTACTTCCTGCTGTCGCCGTCGGCGCATGGCATGAGCGCAAAAGAACTTTCATCATCGGCCATGCTGCTTCCCACGCCCCTTGCCAGCGACACGGGGGATGTGGGGAAAACTGTCGATGTGCGGATGACCCCGACCGGGAGCTTCCGAAAATACAACCCCAGCGGAACCGTATGGACGGCGCGGCTGTCATGGGCGGTTTACAAACTGCTGGGCAGCCCGCCGGGGGATGTGAAACTGAATCCCGACTGGGTGGAATGGCTGATGGGATTCCCCCGGAGATGGACGGACATTCCATGTGGGCCAAAGAACCGGCGCAAATCCCGTACTTAATCAGCGACCCACCGGCGAATGTGGCAAAGCGGTTAAAGACTTTGGGAAACGCAGTTGTTCCCCCGCAGGTGTACCCCATCCTGCGCTATATTGCAGAGATTGAAACCGGGCGCTGCCGGAACAGACAGCAAGGAGGTGATCGGATATGGAACCCTTAAAACCCCGCGACAAGGTAACGCAGCACATGACCCGCGACGGCCTGACACTGGATAACCAGACCACCGGCGAAAGCGTCAATGTGTCCAGCCGGGAGGCCGAGCAGGAATACACCGCCCAGCCGGAGGGCGCGGCGGAAAAAATACTGGAACGGGCGGACGAACTGCACGACCGCCACAAGGCAAAGAAAGCGGCCAAGGACGCCGGGGAAACCGTGGCGCAGGCCACCGGCCCTGTTTCCCGGTTGCAGTTTACCGCCGAGGAACGGGCCTCCCCGGAGTTGGCCCCGTATATCAAAAAGGCAGAAAAACGGGCGGATAAGCTGGAAGCGGCCAAAGAAGCCTTGCCGAAAAAGCGTGTCGTCACCAAGGAAACCGTTTATGACGAGGCCAAGGGCAAGGCCAAAAGCAGGCTGTATTTTGACAAGGTGGAGAAATCCCCTCCCCAGCTCAAACCAAACCCGGCCAGCCGCCCCATACAGGAAGCCGGGCTTTACCTCCACGGAAAAATCCATGAGGTAGAACACGAAAATGTGGGCGTGGAGGGCGGCCACAAGGGGGAGGAACTGGCGGAACGGCAGGCGGGCCGCATGATCCGCAGCGGCGTCCACCGCCACAAGCTCAAACCCTACCGGGCCGCAGCCAAGGCCGAGCGAAAGTCCATCGCTGCCAACGCCGAGTTTGCGTATCAAAAATCCCTGCGGGATCACCCGGAGCTGGCGCAGGCGGCCAAGAACCCCGTTTCCCGTTTCTGGCAGAAACAGCACATCAAGCGGGAATATGCCAAGGCAGCAAGGGCGGCGGGCCAGACCGCACAGGGGGCGGCAAGCACCGCCAAGACCACGGCTGCCGCAGCCAAGAAAGCCGCAGAGAAAAGCAGACAGGCCGCGTCCTTTGCCGCCCGGCACTGGAAAGGGGCGCTGATCGTCGGCGGCGTGGGCCTTATGCTTCTGCTGGTGATGGGCGGCCTGCAATCCTGCACCGCCATGTTTGGCAGCACCGGGACGGGCCTTGCCGCCACCTCCTATCTCTCCGAGGACAACGATATGCTGGGAGCCGAAGCCGCCTATGCCGCGCTGGAAGCAGACTTGCAGCACGAACTTGACAACTACGAAAGCCTGCACCCTGGCTATGACGAATACCGTTTCGATCTGGACGAGATCAAACATGACCCCTATGTGCTGACCTCCATCCTCTCCGCGCTGCATAACGGCGTGTTCACTTTGGGGGAGGTACAGGGCGACCTTGCCATGCTCTTTGAAAAGCAGTACATCCTGACCCAGACCATCGAAACGGAAACCCGCTACCGCACCGAAACGAGGACGGACAGCGAGGGAAACACCTATACCGTGGAAGTTCCCTACACCTATTACATCTGCAATGTGAAGCTGGAAAACTTTGACCTGTCCCACCTGCCCATCTACATTCTCACCGAGGAACAGATGGGCTTTTATGCTGCCTATATGCAGACTTTGGGCAACCGGCCAGACCTGTTTCCCAACGGCAGCTATCCCCACGCCTCCACCCCGAAAGAGCCGACCTACTATGAAATCCCCCCGGAGGCGCTAAAGGACGAAGCCTTTGCCGCCATGATCGCGGAGGCGGAAAAGTATGTGGGCTATCCCTATGTGTGGGGCGGCAGCTCCCCAAGCACCAGCTTTGATTGTTCCGGCTTCATTAGCTGGGTTATCAATCATTCCGGCTGGAATGTGGGACGCCAGACGGCGCAGGGGCTTTACAACATCTGCACCCCTGTTTCCCCGGAGCAGGCCAAGCCCGGCGACCTTGTATTTTTCGTCGGCACTTACGACACTGCCGGGATGTCCCATGTGGGGCTGTATGTAGGAAATTCGGTCATGCTGCACTGCGGCGACCCCATTTCCTACACGAACCTCAATTCAAGCTACTGGCAGCAGCATTTTTATTGTTACGGGCGTTTGCCTTAAACGCCAGAAAGGAGTTTTTGACTATGGCAATGAACAAATTGGAGCGCATTGAAAAGGATATTGAGAAAACCAAGGGCAAGATCGCGGAGCTGCAAAAGCAGCTTCGGGAGCTGGAAGCGGCCAAGACCGAACAGGAAAACTTGCAGATCGTCCAGCTTGTGCGCGGCCTCAACATGACCCCGCAGGAGTTCGCCGCCTTTGTGCGCGGCGGCGCGTTGCAGGCGGCCCCGGCCCCGATCCCGGACTTTGAACAGGAGGACAGCGCCCATGAAGAAATCTAAACTGTTCCGCACCTTGACGCTGGCTGTGGCCGCTGCGCTTTGCATGGCGACCACGACCGTTACCGCCTATGCCGGGGGCGCTGACCCTGACCCGGTGCCGCTGCCGGAAACCACCGAGGCCCCCGCAGAAGTGCCAGAGGAAACCGAAGAACCCACCACCGGCGGCATGGAGCCGGAGGGCGTACCCATCACCCCGCAGGGCAACGCCGTGCTGGTGGATGATTTTTTCGGGGATAAGCAGCTTATCACCGTTACCACCAAGGCCGGGAATTATTTTTACATCCTGATCGACCGGGCCAACGAGGACAAGGAAACGGCGGTGCATTTTCTCAACCAAGTGGACGACGCCGACCTGCAAGCCTTGTTGGAGGATGGAAAAAAAGAGCCGGAGGTCTGCACCTGTACGGCCAAATGTCAAGCCGGGGCCGTTAATACGGCCTGCCCGGTCTGTAAAAACAACCTGACCGCCTGCAATGGGCCGGAGCCGAAGCCCCAGCCGGAGGAAGAAAAGCCGCAGGAGGAAAAGCCAAGCGGCATGGGCGGCCTTGTGGTGTTCTTTGTGGTGGTGCTGCTGGGCGGCGGCGCAGCCCTCTACTTCCTGAAATTCAAAAAGGAAAAAGCCGACACCACAGGCAATGACGATCTGGCCGAGTATGACTTTGGAGAGGACGAGGACGACGAGGACGAAGCCCCGGAGCCGGACGAGGATATGACAAGTGAAGATGGAAATAAGGAGGACGAAGTATGAGCTATCAGTTAGTAATTGCAGAGAAACCAAGCGTCGCCCGCAGCATTGCGGGCGTGATCGGCGCGGACAAGAAACAGGACGGCTATATGGAGGGGAACGGCTATCTGGTGAGCTGGTGTATCGGCCACCTTGTTTCCCTTGCCGACGCCGGGACTTATGACGAGCGTTTCAAAAAATGGCGCTATGACGACCTGCCGATTCTGCCGCAGGAATGGCAGTACATCATTCCCGACGATAAGAAAAAGCAGTTTGACACCCTGCGTTCTTTGATGGAGCGCCCCGATGTCACCGGCCTTGTGTGCGCCACCGACGCCGGGCGCGAGGGGGAATTGATTTTCCGTTTTGTCTACCAGATGGCGGGCTGCAAGAAACCGTTTCAGCGCCTTTGGATTTCCAGCATGGAGGATGCGGCCATTAAAGACGGCTTTGCCCACCTGAAACCGGGAGCCGATTATGATAACCTGTATCAGTCGGCCCTTTGCCGGGCGCAGGCGGATTGGCTGGTGGGGATCAACGCGACAAGACTTTTCTCCATCCTCTACCACAAGACCCTGACCGTGGGCCGTGTCCAGACGCCGACCCTGAAAATGCTGGTTGACCGGGAGGCCAAGATCAGCAGCTTTCAGAAAGAGAAATACCACATCGTCCAGATCGCGGCGGGCGGCATGGAGGCGGCCAGTGAACGCATGGGAAACGCTGCCGACGCCAAGGCCCTGAAAGCCGCCTGTGAAACGGCGCAGGCCGTTTGTGTGTCAGTGACACGGGAGAAAAAGACGGAGCAGCCGCCCCGCCTCTATGACCTCACCACCTTGCAGCGGGAGGCAAACCGGCTGTTTGGATTTACCGCCAAGCAGACCCTTGACTATGCCCAGCAGCTTTATGAAAAGAAGCTGCTGACCTATCCCCGCACCGACAGCCAGTATTTGACCGATGATATGCTGCCAACGGCGGAAAGCCTTGTGTCCGGTCTGTGGCCGCTGCTTCCCTTTGCGGCGGGGCTTGATCTGTCCCCGCAGTTTGGCCGGGTGCTGAACAGCAAAAAGGTGAGCGACCACCACGCCATTGTCCCGACAATGGAATTTGTGCAGAAAGGCTTTGACGGGCTGACCGAGGGCGAAAAGAAACTGCTGTCCCTTGTGTGCTGCAAGCTGCTGTGCGCCGTGGCCGCGCCCCATGTGTACGAGGCTGTCACCGCTACATTCACCTGTGCCGGGAACACCTTTACCGCCAAGGGAAAGACCATCCTGACCCCCGGCTGGAAAGAGCTTGACCGCCGCTTTAAGGCGTCGTTCAAAACAGACGCCGACGACACCGCCCCGGAGCCTGCGCAGGAACTTCCCAAAATTACCGAGGGACAGACCTTTGACAAGGTAACTGCCGCCGTCACCGAACATTTCACAACACCGCCAAAATCCTACACGGAAGATACCCTGCTTTCCGCTATGGAGCGCGCCGGTGCGGACGATCTGCCGGAGGACGCCGAGCGGCAGGGATTGGGAACCCCGGCCACCCGCGCCTCCATCTTAGAAAAGCTGGTGCAGATGGGCTTTGTGGAGCGCAGGGGCAAACAGCTACTTCCCACCAAGGACGGCCATAACCTTGCCTGTGTGCTGCCGGAGGCGCTGACCTCTCCCCAGCTTACGGCACAGTGGGAAACGGAGCTGACGGCCATTGTCAAGGGGCAGGCCGACCCGGAGGGCTTCATGGCTGGCATTGCAGAAATGACAAGGGGCCTGATCGCAAACTACTCCCAGATCAGCGAGGACGCGCAGAAGTTGTTTCAGACCGAGCGTGTGGTTATCGGCAAATGTCCGCGCTGCGGGGAAAGCGTCTACGAGGGCAAAAAGAACTACTACTGCGGAAACCGAAGCTGCCAGTTTGTCATGTGGAAGAATGACCGATTTTTTGAGGAACGGGGCAAGGCGTTCACCCCGAAGATCGCCGCCGCGCTCCTTAAAGACGGAAAAGCAAAGGTAAAGGGCCTGCGCTCCATGAAAACCGGCAAGACCTATGACGGGACGGTGCTTTTGGCCGATACCGGCGGCAAGTATGTGAACTACCGCGTGGAACAGAGGGGCAAGAACTAAAAACAGCAAGCATAGGGAGTGTAGCCACACTCCCGGCAAAATCCCTGACCCGGCGCACCTGCCGGGCCGGGGATTTTCTCTTTGGGGAAGCCCCAAACCCTTATATTATGTGAAAGGAGCGATTCAATGAGCGAAGTGTTTTCCGTACTGCTTCATAACCGACAGCGTTATGAGCAAGGCAAAGAGGGCCTATGGTTTTCTCTGCCGACCACAACCGAAAAACTGCAAGCAGCCCTGCGGGAAATCGGGATCAGTGCCGATAATCCGCAGGACTTTTTCTTGTACGACTATCGAAGCCCACAGGCACGACCTATTAAGCTACCCCGTGATATGGTGCTGTCCGCAGGCATGGATGAATTAAACTTCCTTGCTGCAAGATTGGAAAAGCTGAACGCCGCCGAACTTATGGAGCTGAACGCCGCCCTGACAAGTCCGCAGAGTGATTTTCACAATATCGGCCAGATTATCGACTATCCCGAAAATGTGGACTTTTATGTGCATTTGCCGGATGTCACCGGCACAGGACAGTTGGGCGACTACTATCTAAACCATTCCGGCATGGTGGATATGCCGGAGGAATGGAAAGCAGGGATTCTCCTGCCCCGTTTTGGCCTGCATATTGCCAACACAGAGCAAGGTGTTTTTACCGATTATGGCTATCTGGTAAAAAGCGGCGACGAATGGCAGCGCGTCCATGAGGGCCAGCCAGTGCCGGAGGAATACCGGGTGATGGCCTATCCTGCGCCGGAAATTCTGCGGGAGGAAAGCAAGGTGCAGCCGGAGGCGGCAGCCCCCGCAAAGGTCCCACAGCCTGTCACCCCCATTCTCTTAAACGGCCAGAATAGCGCCGAGCGCATGAAAGAGATCACCGACCGGCTGGAAACCGGCATACAGGAGCTTTTCGAGAGTGAACGCTACAAAGCCTATCTCACCACCATGTCCAAGTTCCACAGTTACAGCTTCAACAACACCCTCCTGATCGCCATGCAGGGCGGACAGCTTGTGGCGGGCTACAACAAGTGGCGGGACGATTTTCACCGCAATGTGAAGAAAGGCGAAAAGGCCATCAAAATACTGGCCCCGGCCCCGTTCAAGGCGAAAAAGGAAGTGCAAAAGCTGGATGCACAGGGCAGGCCGGTGATGGGAAAGGACGGAAAGCCTGTTACCGAAGTACAGGAAATACAGGTTCCGGCCTTTAAGATCGTTTCCGTCTTTGATGTGAGCCAGACCGAGGGGGAACCGCTGCCCTCTATCGGCGTGGAAGAACTGACCGGCAGCGTGGAACGCTACGGGGAATTTTTCAAGGCGCTGGAACAGACCTCCCCGGTTCCCATTGGTTTTGAGGATATTCCGGGCGGTTCCCACGGCTACTACCACCTGACGGAAAAGCGGATCGCCATTCAGGAGGGCATGAGCGAATTACAGACCCTAAAGACGGCCATCCATGAGATCGCCCATTCCAAGCTCCACGCCATCGACCCGGAAGCCCCGGCCATAGAGCAGGCCGACCGCCCCGACAGCCGCACCCGCGAAGTGCAGGCCGAAAGCGTGGCCTATGCCGTCTGCCAGCACTACGGGCTGGACACCTCCGACTATTCCTTTGGCTATGTGGCCGGTTGGAGTTCCGGCAAGGACTTGAAAGAGCTGAAAGCCTCCCTTGAAACCATCCGGGCCACCGCCCATGAGCTGATTACCACCATTGACGGCCACCTTGCCCAGCTTCAGAAAGAACGGCAGACCCAGCAGGAGCAGCCGCAGGCCGCGCCGCTGGAACGGGCCGCCGAGCAGCCAGACCCGGACAGCGTATTTTCCAAGCTGCCCCCGGAGCAACAGCGGGAAATGACCGCCAGCGTAAAAGCCATGCTGCAAGCCCTCATTGACGCAGATTTGAAATCCACCGGCGAAGTGTCGCAGGGAACCAAGGAGGCGGCGCAGGCGCAGGGCTTTACCATTGCCGGGGATGGAACGCTGGAACAGGCAGAAGCCCAGCAGGAGGCCGCCTACCGTTTGGAAAGCGGCGATTACCTGTATATCCAGACATCGGAAACCGGCTACGATTACACGCTGTATGACCCCGACTACAAGGAACTGGACGGAGGCCAGCTTGACAATCCCGACCTGTCCCTTGCGGAAGCCGGAAAAGAAATCCTTGCCATCCATGAGCGACCGGCTGGGACAATAGAACCCCTGACCGGCGACGGGCTGGATGATTTTCTGGAAGCAACCGAACAGGCCAACGCCATTCCCCAGCCGCAGGCGTGGAATGGGATCGACGGCCTTTTGAATGGAAAGCCGTTCATGCCGGAGGCGTCCCCGGCTGACCGGGCTGCCGCTCTGATTGAACTGGCAGAGAAAAACGCCCCGCGTTTGGGCAGCGAGGAACGGCAGTTGATCGTGGCCTATGCCGAGGCCGTGGGCGATAACGACAAGGTAATCGGGCTTATCAACCGCCTGTGTGAACAGGGCTATGAGCTGCAAAAGGGCCAGATGGATTCCTTTGTGAAAAGCGAGATCGAAAGTGAGATTGCCGTTGCAAACGCCAAGCGGCAGATCGCCCAGAATCCGGCAGCGGAGCCAGTTGTCACGATCCTTTGGAGTGAAAGCCCCCATCTGAAAGACGGCCAGCAAATGCCGCTGCATGAAGCCGAGGCCGTTTTTAAGGAGCTGGACAGCGCCAGACGCCATGAACGGGAGCAGCCGGGCTATACGGGCCATTGGTACGACAAGACCAAGTTCCGCATTGACTTTACCATGCA
>OLDZ01000320.1_pt1 | contig 12480 bp, 9 predicted proteins | sample 1601981 | NCBI WGS metagenome assembly OLDZ01 (sample SAMN02674970, study PRJEB24791) | human gut metagenome, SKBSTL043 | isolation source: stool | host: Homo sapiens | place: USA
TTTTGAGGGTGTTCCCGTGCACGCGGCCAGCAACAAGAATGAGATCAGATAAGAAATAGTGCGCATATACATGGTATTTTAAGATTATATAAAAAAGTGTCCAGATGCAAAGATATGCAATTCATCCGGACACTTTAAAGATTTAAAATGAATTAATATCCCGGATTTTGTTCGATCGTGGCATATACATTCCGTTCGATTTCCGAGTAGGGGATTGGCCAAAGATTATGATAATCCTTGATTGTCAAATCTGTTTTAGGATTATACTTACGGTTTCTCTCTGCCAGTTTTACCCTTTTATGATCTTCCCATATAGCCGGAAAGAGGATCGTAGAGGGAAGGCGAATGTCTGGTAAGGGATAAATGGTTCGTGTAGAATAATAATCCAAAAGTGTCAAATATTTTGACGCTCGCTTGCAAGGTAACGGGGAAGCGGATAACTTTACCGGAAAAAGATCTTATGCAAGCCGGAACTATCCTGATCGTTGATGATAACAAAAGCGTACTGACCTCTCTCGAACTGCTTCTGGAAGATGAGTTCGAAGGGGTGGAGACTGCCTCGAACCCGAACAGTATCCTTTCGGTCCTGGACAGTCGGCCGGTTGATCTTGTCCTGTTGGATATGAATTTCTCTGCCGGAGTCAATACTGGTAATGAAGGGCTTTTCTGGCTCCGTCGCATACGGGAGATCGCACCGGAACTTCCTGTTATCATGCTGACTGCCTACGGGGATGTCGAGTTGGTAGTTAGGGCGTTGAAGGGTGGGGCAGCCGATTTTGTATTGAAGCCCTGGGACAACGATAACCTGATCGGGAAGATACGTGCCACCCTGCGCGAACGGAAATCCTGTCAGCTGGTGCAACCAGTGGAGAGGCCGAGTGAGCCGGCTATGATTATCGGGCATTCTCCCGTGATGATGAAACTGATCAAAGTGGTGACAAAAGTAGCTAAGACAGACGCCAATGTCCTGATCACCGGAGAGAACGGAACAGGAAAAGAGATGTTAGCCAGGGAAATACATCGCTTATCTTCACGAAACACCCGTCAGTTACTTAGTGTCGATATGGGGGCTATCAGCGAATCGCTCTTTGAGAGTGAACTCTTCGGACACGAACGTGGAGCGTTTACTGATGCTTATGAAAGCCGTCCGGGTAAATTCGAAGCCGCCAATGGTGGTTCGCTTTTTATGGATGAAATCGGAAATCTCCCTCTTGCATTGCAGGCCAAACTACTGACTGTACTACAAAACCGAAATATCACCCGAATCGGAAGCAACAAAGTGATTCCCGTTGATATCCGACTCATCTCCGCCACCAACAAAGACATACCGGAGATGATTAAAGAAGGTTTGTTCCGCGAAGACTTATTCTATCGCATCAATACCATCCATCTGGAAATTCCCCCTTTGAGAGAACGGGGAGATGATCTATTATTATTCATCGATGCTTTTCTTCATCGCTTCGCTTCCAAATATCAACGACCGGAAATGCGAATGCATGAGCAAACGATTGAAAAGCTACGCTCCTATCATTGGCCGGGCAATATCCGGGAACTGCAACACACCATCGAAAAGGCGGTTATTTTATGCGAAAGCAACGTGATACGTCCTAAAGATATTCTGGTGAAACAGACTTGGAAACCACAGACAGTCCAAGCGGTGCCCAATCTGGAAGAAGTGGAACGACAAGCCATCGAGACGGCCATCTTGCAAAATAATGGAAACCTGACTGCTGCGGCCGAACAACTTGGTATCAGCCGACAAACGCTCTACAATAAACTGAAACGATTTAAGCCCTAAGCCGTATGCTATTCAGCCGACATATATATTGGACCACATTAGGACATATCCTATTTATTCTTGCTACCGCAGGAACAGGTCTATGGCTCATTATTTCCCAACAAGGAGTGGTAATAGGGATATTACTGGTTATCTGCTCCTTGTTTCAGATTGGAAGATTAGTGAATAAGCTAAACTCTTTCAACCAAAAATTACGCCTTTTCTTCGATGCGATAGAAGACAAAGACAATATGCTCTATTTCCCCGAAAACAATGTCAGCCGGGAACAGGAAATGCTGAATCGTTCACTCAACCGTATCAATGCCCTGCTCATCCGAACTCAAGCTGAATATTCAAAGCAGGAACATTTCTACCGTTCGCTATTGGAAGAAGTCCCTAGCGGTGTGTTGGCATGGGATTCTTCCGGAAAAATAATGATGGCCAACAGTGCCGCACTGACTTTATTGGGATGCCAGCAACTAGCCCAATACGACCAACTGAAACCTATCCTGCAGGAAAAAGAGAAGAAAGAACGACTTAGTCTGTCTCAAAACCAGATGAAATTACAGAACGAAACTATTACCATCTTATCCATCAAGGATATCAGCAATGAACTGAATGATAAAGAGAGTGAATCATGGAACAAGCTAAGCCACGTGCTTACCCACGAAATCATGAACACCATTGCTCCCATCATCTCCCTGTCGCAAACATTATCCGCATATCCGGACAACAGCGAAAAAACACTTCGCGGACTTCATATCATCCAGGCACAAAGTGAACGCCTGCTGGAATTTACCGAATCTTTCCGTCGTCTCTCCTATCTGCCCCAACCGGAAAGGAAACGGTTTTCACTAACAGCCCTCCTGCAAAATCTGCAAGAACTCCTGTCTACCGATTTTCAGGAAAATCAGATTCATTTCACACTTACCTGTCAGCCGGAATTCATCGACATGGATGGAGACGAGAACCAGCTATCCCAAGTCCTGCTCAATCTCCTTAGAAACTCCATTCAGGCGTTAGACGGAAGAACAGACGGAGCAATCGAAATTTATGCATATCGGGACGAGCATATATCTATCGACGTCACAGACAATGGTCCCGGTATCCCCGATGAACTGCAGGAAAAAATATTCATTCCGTTCTTCACCACCAAATCCGAAGGAACCGGTATCGGATTAAGTCTCTGCCGACAAATCATCCGTAACCACAACGGTCATTTGTCTATTTTGGAAAGCCGTCCCGGTAAAACAATTTTTCATATCGACATTTCACTGTAAAACAAACCTTTCACGGCCTTCGAGTGTTTATTATCATATAAACGAATTTTACACGATATGAGCACCAAAGAACAATACTGGAAATATTCCCTCATTGTCATCATCCTGTTTATGGGAGTCATCATCTTCCGCCAAATCACTCCTTTTCTGGGGGGATTGCTGGGAGCACTCACCATCTACATTCTTGTACGCGGACAGATGAATCATCTGGTAGAAAAACGAAAGCTGAAACGAAGCATCAGCGCACTGTTGATTACCGCAGAAACGATTTTCGTCTTTCTTATCCCTTTGGGATTGACTGTCTGGATGGTGGCAAACAAGTTACAGGATATCAATCTGGATCCACAGACCTATATTGCACCTATTCAACAGGTAGCAGAATTCATCAAAGAGAAAACAGGATACGATGTATTGGGAAAAGATACGCTGTCATTCATCATGTCCATACTTCCCCGTATCGGACAAATTATAATGGAAAGCATCAGCAGCCTTGCCATCAACCTGTTCGTCATGATCTTTGTGCTTTACTTCATGCTGATTGGAGGAAAAAAGATGGAAGCTTATGTCAATGACATTCTGCCATTTAATGAAACCAATACGCAGGAAGTCATTCACGAAATCAATATGATTGTCCGTTCCAATGCTATCGGCATTCCCTTACTGGCTATCATTCAGGGAGGCGTGGCTATGATAGGCTATCTGCTTTTCGGAGCACCCAACATACTGATGCTGGGATTCCTGACCTGCTTTGCAACCATCATTCCGATGGTAGGTACGGCATTGGTATGGTTTCCTGTAGCCGCTTATCTTGCCATCAGCGGAGACTGGTTCAACGCCATCGGGCTTTTTGGCTATGGAGCTATCGTCGTATCGCAATCGGACAACCTTATCCGGTTCATCCTTCAAAAGAAGATGGCGGATACACATCCGCTTATCACTATTTTCGGAGTAGTCATCGGCCTGCCGATATTCGGGTTTATGGGAGTCATCTTCGGTCCGTTGCTGCTTTCATTATTCTTTCTTTTTGTGGATATGTTCAAGAAAGAATATCTCGACTTGCGAAATAACCTCCCATCGAGATGACGAAACTACCGAAAAATTGTGTACTTTTGCGGCTGTAAAAACGACACTAAAATTTGATGGAAACATTTACATTCAATACTGTCGAACTGATTCTTTTATCGGTGGCAGGTATTCTTTTTATCATCCAGCTCATTTATTATTTCGGCCTGTACAATCGAATACATGTCCACAATAAAGCTGTAGGCAAAGAAGAAGTGCATTTCATACGAGAACTGCCTCCACTTTCCGTGATTCTCTGTGCACGCAATGAGGCTGAAAATCTTCGTAAAATTCTACCTGCCATTCTGGAACAGGACTATCCACAATTTGAAGTGATTGTCATCAATGATGCTTCCACAGATGATACCGAGGATATACTGGGAGTGATGGAAGAAAAATATCCTCATCTTTATCATAGTTTTACGCCCGAAAGTGCACGCTATATCAGTCATAAGAAACTGGCTCTAACGTTAGGCATCAAAGCCAGCAAACATGACTGGCTCGTATTTACGGAAACAAACTGTATGCCCGCCAGCAACCAGTGGCTAAAACTGATGGCACGTAATTTCACTCCGCAGACCCAAATTGTGTTGGGATATAGCGGATACGACCGCACAAAAGGATGGTTGCACAAACGTACTGCATTCGATACTTTGTTCCAGTCTTTGCGCTATCTGGGATTCGCGCTGGCCGGAAAACCTTATATCGGTATCGGACGCAACCTGGCTTACCGGAAAGAACTATTCTTTCAACAGAAAGGTTTCTCCAAATACCTGAATCTGCAACGTGGAGAAGATGATTTATTCATTAATGAGCTAGCTACCTCCTCCAACACCCGTGTTGAAACAGACTTCAACGCTACCACACGGATACAGCCCGTATATCGCTACAAAGATTGGAAAGAAGAAAAGGTTAGTTATATGGCTACTGCCAGATTCTACCACGGAATACAGCGTTACCTCCTGGGATTTGAGACATTCTCCCGTTTGTTATTCTATATTGCCTGTATAGCAGGTATCGTATACGGGATACTTAATTTCCACTGGCTGGTAGCAGGCATCGCATTCCTGATGTGGTTACTGCGCTTTACAGTACAAGCTGTCATTATCAACCGCACGGCAAAAGAAATGGGTGGAGGACGAAAATACTATTTCTCGTTACCTGTTTTCGACCTTATCCAACCTGTACAGTCATTGAAGTTCAAACTCTGCCGTTTCTTCCGGGGAAAAGGAGATTTCATGAGAAGATAAACCGGATTTCGTGAGAAGACAGACTTATTGTTAAATCAATCGCTGCATATAAATAGCATCCGAACCATCGTGATAATAGCATGGCTTTATTCCAACAGGAATAAAGCCATTTTTCATATATAGCCCGATAGCGGAAGTATTGGTCACTTTCACTTCAAGCGTAATCTTTGCAGCCTTACATTCACCGGCCGTCTGAATCGTCTGGTCCATCAATACCTGCCCCAGTTCTCTTCCTCTATAATCCGGATGAACAGCTATCGAATAGATTCTTAAATAGCGAGTTCCCCCATGAAATAACAGGGAGACATAAGCGATCACCCTATCCGCCTCCATCATCACATAGAAAATTCCTTTCGAACGGCTTATCAGATAGGCAAACTGCTCTTTTGAAAAACTGTCTTCCCGGAAACACTCCCACTCTATTTCCAAAATAGCGGGAATGTCTGCCTGCTGTGCTTTACGGACGATTATCGGCTCCATAATCAATAATGTTTTGTTTCTAGCACTTGTTCAAAGTGATTCAACAAACGGTAATACATTTCATCACCGATAATGGCATCTTCCAGTCCATGATCGATGCTCGGATTGTCATTGATTTCAATCACATAAGCCTTATCATCCACCATTTTCAGATCGACTCCATACAACCCTTTTCCTATCAGATTGGCAGCCTTTACAGCTGTATCCAATACCACACGAGGCACCTGATAAATAGGAATCGTATCTACCAATCCACAACGGCTTCTGCCCGAATCATAGTGACAGTAAATCTGCCAGTGTCCTTTCGCCATATAATATTTGCAGGCATAGAGCGGTACACCGTTCAATAGACCGACACGCCAGTCAAACTCCGTTGGAGTAAATGCCTGTGCCAGCAAGATAGCCGATTTTTCAAACAGTATCTTCAGACTGGCTTGCAGTTCCTCTTCGTTCGACACTTTTTTCATACCAATGGAATAAGAGCCATCCGGTATTTTCAGGATAAAAGGAGCACCTACCAGTTCGCTTATCTGTTCAAACGAATGATGGTTGGATTGAAAAATCAATGTAGACTTAGGAGCAGATATCTTTTCCTTCTCAAAAAGTTCTTTCAGATACACTTTGTTCGTACACCGAATGATAGACAACGGATCGTCAATAACAGCCATTCCGTTTTGTGCAGCCAACTGTGACAAATGGAATGTATAATGATTGAGCGACGTTGTAGTACGAATAAACAAGGCATCAAATTCGAGCAAACGGATAGCATCATCTTCGGTTATCATCTCCACATGGATGTTCATTTTCTTAGCTACCTCCGTCAATTTGTGCAGAGCACCTTTATTGCTGGGAGGAAATTTCTCCTGTGGATCGACCAATACAGCGAGACTGTAACGGGAAGCCTTTGCCGACTTCGGTGCACGCCATATTTTCTTGTTAAAGTTATCCAGCGTATTGGCAAAGAAATCCTGCTCTGCATCATTAAGCTGATTCAGGGGAAGAAAATGAATGCCCTCGATCTGATTTCTGGGATGAGTATTCAAAGCCACTCTTAACAATGGGCAAGGGTAATTCTCGAAAATAAAACGCGCAATCCGTTCCATACCTTTTTCCCGGCATTTGCCAAAGTAGATATTCAGGTACCAGATATCATCCTTGATGTCATTCTTCTGTATCCATTGATAACAAAGGGCTTGCAGACTACGGTCCATCCGCACCCCCGTTCCAGCCTCCATTTTGTTGATGATATCAACATCCGGAATGACTTTCTGTCCTCTCGTTTGGGCTAGCAGCGAACAGTAATACCCTTCAGAGTTATAGCTGTAATCATTGCTAAGATTAATAACTAACTTCCGGTCTTTCTCCACCGGCTTGTTTTTTAGATAGTCGGAAACAGTCAGGACACTACTTGTCTCATAATACGGTTTCCAGTCATCCAGATTATCCAACAGAATTAACACATTATTCATAATGGTTAAAAATTAAACCTACAAGAGGATATTAAGTAAATTGGGCGCAAATATAGACATATTATTCACTCCACATCACGCAATGGACCAAATTATTTTTGCAGTAAAAATCAGATAGGAAAAAAGAGGATTATTCGTATCTCATGGAGCTTGCCGGATTGATCTTAGTGATAAGAAATGAAGGACCAATCAACATCAATACAGATGCACACAAAGTGCCCAAATTAATCAAGATAAAAAGTAAAACATTAAAAGAAACTGGAACAGTATCTACATAATAAGTCGCCGGATCAAGTTTAAAGAATCCGAATTGAGACTGAAGGATACAGAATGCCAAGCCAATGGCATTGCCCCAAAACATTCCTTTGCCAATCAAAAAGACTGCAAACCAAAGAAAGGTTCTGCGAATCGTGAAATTATTGGCTCCCAATGCTTTTAAAATCCCAATCATATTGGTACGTTCGATGATAATAATCAATAAACCGGAAATCATGGTGAAGCCAGCAACTCCTATCATCAAAATCAGAATCACCCATACGTTCAAATCCAATAAATCAAGCCAAGCAAAGATTTGAGGATTCAGTTGTTCGATGTTACGCACATAATACACACCTCCCAACTCATCTTGCCTGTTGTCAATATCAGTTGCGATCTCATAGGTTATATCTTCCAGTCTATCATAATCTTTCACCTGTAATTCCACACCGGTCACCTGTTCCGGTTGCCAACCGTTCAAACGATTCACCAGATTAAGATCCGTCAGTAAAAAGAGGTTGTCGTATTCGGAGAAATTCGTCTGATAAATTCCGGCAATCGTCAGGCGACGAGCGCGAATATCATCCTGTATATAATAGGTATATATCTTATCTCCCAGTTTCAACTTCATTTTAGTTGCCAACGCTTTCGAGATAAGTACTTGATTGGTAGAAACTGAATCACTGAAAACAGGAATCTCCCCTTCTACCAAATACTCTTTTATAAAATGGGGGTCAAACTCCGGACCTACACCTTTCAACACCATTCCTTGAAAAGCGTCATCGGTCTTAATCATACCCGGTTTGGTAGAGAAACGCTGCACATGGCTTATCTCCGGATAATCAGCAAGAGCAGTCATCATACTGTCTCCTACCACAATGGGATGGGTTTCGTAAGAACTGACCGCATCCAAATTAGTTATCTGGATATGCGACCCGAATCCTATAACTTTATTTCTCACTTCACTTTTAAACCCGATGACTACCGCCACTGCAATAATCATTACGGCCAAACCAATAGCAATACCCGCCATGGCAATGAGGACCGCAGGACGTGACACCTGCTTTCCGCCATCGCTTTCACGATAGATACGCCGGGCTATGAAAAGTGATAAAGACATTTGGTTAAGTATTAGGTATTAAGTATTAAGTGTAGCAGCAACAAACACCCCAGAAACTACGGTTAATACTTAATACTAGAATTTATTCCGTTCTTCCCGGATACACTTCCAAAGCCTTCTGCAAGACAAAAAGTGCACGGGTTAAATCTTCTTTTTTCAATACGTAAGCAATACGAACCTCATTGATTCCAGATCCCGGAGTGGTATAGAAACCGGAAGCCGGAGCCATGAATACAGTCTGACCTTCATACTCAAAATCAGAAAGACACCATGCGCAGAACTTATCGGAGTCATCTACCGGAAGTTTGGCCACTGTATAGAAAGCTCCCATCGGAATGGGCGAATAAACACCGGGAATACGGTTCAAACCGTCAATCAGACATTTACGACGTTCTACATACTCATCATACGTTTCGCGTGAATATTCTTCCGGAGCATCCAAAGAAGCTTCTGCAGCAATCTGTCCAATCAACGGAGGACTTAAACGAGCCTGACAGAACTTCATGACAGCATCGCGTATCTCCTTGTTTTTGGTAATCAACGCACCAATGCGGATACCACATTCGGAATATCGTTTGGATACCGAATCAATCAGTACTACATTATTTTCAATACCTTCCAGATGGCAGGCAGAAATATATGGAGAACCGGTATATATAAACTCACGATATACTTCATCAGAGAAAAGGAATAAATCGTACTTCTTTACCAAGTCACGAATCTGATTCATTTCACGACGTGTATACAAATAACCGGTAGGATTGTTTGGGTTACAAATAAGAATCGCTTTCGTACGCTCATTAATCAGTTCTTCAAACTTCTCTACTTTCGGAAGGGAAAAGCCTTCTTCAATGGTCGTAGCAATAGTGCGAATCTTTGCTCCGGCAGAGATTGCAAATGCCATATAGTTAGCGTATGCAGGTTCCGGAACGATAATTTCATCTCCCGGATTCAGGCAGGAAAGGAAGGAAAAAAGTACGGCTTCCGAACCTCCCGATGTAATGATTATATCGTCTGCTGTAAGGTTGATATTGAACTTTGCATAATATCCCACTAATTTTTCGCGATAGCTACGATAACCTGCACTGGGGCTATATTCCAGCACTTTACGATCAATATTGCGTATCGCGTCAATCGCGGCCTGAGGAGTGGGCAGATCAGGCTGTCCGATGTTCAGGTGAAACACATGGACTCCGCGTTGCTTGGCAGCGTCTGCCAAAGGAGCCAGTTTTCTGATAGGAGATGCAGGCATCTCGTTTCCGCGAATGGATATGGTTGGCATAATTTTAACTACAAATTACTAATTACTATTTACTTTTTCTACTTGGAGCTGCAAATGTACGCAATAATTTGAATACAGAGACATAAAAACTTTAAAAACCTTAGCAAGGTTAAAATCGTTATGGTAAATTGAAAAGAAAGCTATACATTTGTCATACGGAAAACTTAAAACAATATCATAATGACCATACACCTTATCTCATTCGCTTCAATACTTCACAAACAAGTCTCGCTACGTAGCTCGCACGAAGCTATTTTGAGCGAGATTGAAAAATATTATACTGTAAAGTTCGTCGACCATCAAGATATGGACAAACTTAGTAGTGACGATTTCAAAATCATTTTCGTCGCTACCGGTGGGGTGGAAAGACTGGTCATACAGCACTTTGAGAATCTTCCCCGCCCTGCCATTTTACTGGCAGACGGTATGCAGAATTCTCTTGCTGCCGCACTGGAAATTTCCACCTGGCTACGGGGACGCGGAATGAAAAGTGAAATTCTGCACGGTGAATTATCGGCTATCATCTTACGTATTCATACACTTTATAATAATTTTCAGGCACAACGTTCTTTGTTTGGCAAACGTATCGGAGTCATTGGAAGTCCTTCTTCCTGGTTAGTTGCCAGTAACGTAGACTACTTGTTGGCAAAACGTCGTTGGGGAATCGAATATGTAGATATTCCATTGGAACGGATTTATGAACAATTTAAACACATTACGGATGACCAAATTGGAGCATCATGCGCAGCTGTAGCATCACAAGCTCTTGCCTGCCGCGAAGGAACTCCTGAAGATTTAATCAAATCCATGCGGCTGTACCGGGCAATCAAAAAGGTCTGTCAGGAAGAAAATCTGGAAGCGCTGACATTAAGCTGTTTTAAACTGATTGAACAAATCGACACTACCGGATGCGTGGCATTATCTTTATTGAATGATGACGGGATAATAGCAGGTTGTGAAGGAGATCTTCAATCTGTATTTACGCTATTAGCAGTTAAAGCACTTACGGGTAAAGACGGATTTATGGCAAATCCTTCCATGATTAATTCCCGTACGAATGAACTGATATTGGCACATTGCACCGTAGGTCTCAAACAAACGGAGAGATATATTATCCGCAATCACTTTGAAACAGAAAAAGGAATTGCCATACAAGGGCTACTTCCGACGGGGGATGTAACGATCATAAAATGTGGCGGTGAATGTCTGGATGAATATTACTTGTCTACAGGAACATTGACTGAAAACACTAATTATATTAATATGTGCCGTACACAAGTGCGCATCCACATGAATACTCCGGCCGAATACTTCTTAAAGAATCCACTGGGAAATCATCATATTATGCTTCATGGTAACTATGAAGATACGTTGAACGAGTTTTTCCAGGCAAATGCTTGCAAGAGGACGGAATAAAGGCATCTATAAAAAAAGAAAGATTTATGATAGGAGAAATTTCATGTGCTATAAATAGAGTTGAAGAGCAAATAGAGCAACTCTTTGACGAGAAAGAGGAGTTTATCATGGCCAATGAAGATGTGCTACCTAGAACTATGTATCTGAAGAAGTTGGCTGAAATTGATTCACGAATAGACGAGCTAAAAAAGACATTGGTTTCGTTGAATGAAGAGAAACAAGAGATTCTGGATATGGAATAACTTATCCTATGGGAATATCTTCCCATTTCCCCCCATGCCATTCTACCACCGAAGTAAAACCTGCTTTCTTCAAAGCGGCTAACCCTTCGAAGCGGGCATTGTTTATTCTTTCAGGGTAGTGCGCATCACTATTCACCTGTACCCGAATACCCAATTCTTTCAGGAAAGGGAAATAACGTTCATTCGGATAGAATGTACCCAGCTCATGATAAGACTTGGTATTGATTTCCACCATATAACCACGTGCAGCAATCACCGCGAAGTAATCGCGGACCAACGTGTCATACCATGCTTCATCAAGCAAACCCGGACGATAACAGGAAGCGTTATAATGCATCTTGTCAGCATGGCCGACAATATCAAATCCTCCCAGCTCTACCATACGGAGCAGGTTCTTATAATAAAGGTGGACAACAGAATCCAAGTCACCATCGAAGTGCCTGTCTACCAATTGACGGAAAAGATCTGCCGGGGTATCAATATCTACGATTTTCCCTTCTGGAGAATACAACATATGCACAGAACCTATCCGGTAGTCAAGTGGTAGTTTTTGAAAACAAGGCAAAGAGGGATTGTTTTCTTCATTCAGGTAGTCAATTTCGAGACCGATGGCAAGCTCTATCTTACCTGCATATTTCTTTTTCAGACGAGAGAATTCGGAAAGGTAATCTTCCATTCTATCCCACTCCATCGTCCATGCGGTAGAAAATGGTAGTGGAGCATGAGAAGAAATGCCATAAGAAGTAAACCCTTCGCTGATAGCAAAACGAATAAAATCGTCCATATTGGCTCGTCCGTCGCAATACAGGCAGTGGCTATGATAATTGGTTAGGTTTGTCATACTAGG
>OLDZ01000321.1_pt1 | contig 12455 bp, 15 predicted proteins | sample 1601981 | NCBI WGS metagenome assembly OLDZ01 (sample SAMN02674970, study PRJEB24791) | human gut metagenome, SKBSTL043 | isolation source: stool | host: Homo sapiens | place: USA
CTGCGGATTCAAAATACAAATCCATCATAAAGCTGTGAACCGTAGCCATATCCCCATGACCGAATCCGATGCCGATTTTGTAAACGGCGTAAATGCCATAAACGATTGCGGCGCTGGAGCCTATCGCAATCAGCGAATCCATGTTAGGCGAGCCGTGGAACAGGGTCTTGAATCCCATCCGGTAATATTTGAAGTTGATAAACACCACCGGGATCAGCAGCAGGAATTGGGTAAATGCAAAGCTGATTGCATTTTCCATCCCCAGCAAGGAGCTGGGGAGCGGCCACCCCATCATGTGACCCATAGAAATATAAAACAGCGGGATCGTAAAAAGTGCAGAAAGCAGCAGCCGCTGTTTCATCTGCTTGTATTCTGCCTGTGCCGTACTGACCTCCGGTTTTGCTGCCGGTGTGGTCGTTCGGCTCTTGTTTTGTGCGGAGGCTTTGGGAATCGCGCCATAACCGGCCTTTTCAACGGCCTGGACGATTCCCGCCGTATCCAAAACGGATTCATCATAAGAAGCAACCATGCTGTTTTTTAACAGGTTGACGGATACTTCTTTGATGCCAGGTAGCTTTGCCACGCTCTTTTCCACTCTGGTAGAGCAGGCCGAGCAAGTCATACCCGTAATGTCAAATTGCTCCTTTTGCAAAATTATCCCTTCTTTCTTATGAAGATTTGTGCGAGTACCCCTCCCCCGTAGGGAACTAAATACCGTTATGAAAAGGGGCGTTTGGCACCTTGGGGGAAAGATGCTAAAGCCCCGAACATAAAGTTTACGCACAAGGTCTTTGACCGTTTTTCATTATACTTATCCTGCTTCTCCTTTGTCCGCTCCAAAGTGGAGCTTTTTTTATCCAAAGAGAAATGAGGTTTTTGCTGGAAATCCAATCAGCATGTTTTCCAATCCAAAGGGCAGAATCGCTCCCAAATCCATTGACTTTGAGGGGCTTCGTGAATATACTGGCAGCATGAACGATTAAACAACCTTTTAATTGTTCATCCATATCAAACCAACCAAATACCAAAATGAAAGGGGGCTTTCTCCATGAAAAAGACCATTAAACTGCTTGACCTGGACTGCGGCCATTGTGCTGACAAAATCCAGAACGCCGTGAAGAAGATCGACGGTGTGACCAGCGTATCCGTCAACTTCCTGGGTCAGAAGATGGTTCTGGAAGCGCCGGACGATCAGTTTGACGCTGTTCTGGCCGAAGCAAAGGCGCTGATTAAGCAGATCGAGCCGGATGTGACTGTTAAGGCGTAATGAAAAGCTGGACACCGGCTGCCACACGGTAGCCGGTGTTTTTCATCAATAGACAGAAAAAGCGTGACACGCTTTATGCTGCAACGAAAGGAGAATACACTATGACACGAAAACAAAGGCACTTGCTCACACGCATTATCGTGGCGGCGGTGCTGTTTCTTGCAGGCAGCTTGCTCCACCTCCCTGAATTGGCGGAGATGGCGGTCTTTCTCGTCTGCTATGTGGTTGTCGGTTGGGATATTGTCTGGAAGGCAATCACGAACATCCTGCATGGACAGGTGTTTGACGAAAATTTCCTGATGACGATTGCCACCATCGGCGCACTCATTTTGGGCGAACATTCCGAGGGCGTTGCCGTTATGCTGTTTTATCAGGTGGGCGAATGGTTCCAGTCCTATGCGGTGTCCAAGTCCAGAAAATCTATCGCAAGCCTGATGGACATTCGCCCGGACTATGCCAACATCGAAAGGGACGGAAAGCTGGTTCAGGTTGACCCGGATGAGGTTCAGATCGGAGAAACCATTGTTGTGAAACCGGGAGAGCGCATCCCGCTGGACGGTACGATTCTCAAAGGCTTTTCCACCTTGGACACTTCGGCCCTGACCGGAGAATCCATGCCCCGCGAGGTGGAGCCGGGAATGGAGGTCATCAGCGGTTGTATCAACCAGACCGGTATCCTGAACATCCAGACCACAAAGGAATTTGGGGAATCCACCGTAGCCAAAATCCTTGACCTTGTAGAAAACGCAAGCGATAAGAAGGGCCGTATTGAGAATTTCATCACGCGCTTTGCCAGGTATTATACCCCGGTAGTGGTATTCGCTGCTCTGGCGCTGGCGATCCTGCCGCCGCTGATTACCCAGCAGCCATTCAGCACTTGGATTTACCGGGCCTTGACCTTCCTGGTGATTTCCTGCCCCTGTGCGCTGGTCATTTCCATTCCGCTTAGTTTCTTCGGAGGCATCGGCGGCGCGTCCAAGATCGGTGTTCTGGTAAAGGGCAGCAACTATCTGGAGGCCCTGGCAAATACCGAGGTCGTGGTCTTTGATAAGACCGGCACACTGACAAAAGGCTCCTTTGCGGTCAGCGAGATCCACCCTGTCGGCATGGAGGAAGCGCAGCTTTTGGAGCTGGCCGCATACGCTGAGGACTACTCCAACCACCCGATTTCTCTTTCGATTAAGAACGCCTATGGAGAGAAAATCGACAACAGCCGGGTTTCCGATGTTCAGGAAATTGCCGGTCACGGCGTACAGGCCGTGATTGATGGGAAAACGATTCTGGCAGGAAACACCAAGCTGATGGAGAAGGAGCATATTAAGTACACGCCGTCCTCCGCTGTCGGCACCGTGGTCTATCTGGCCTGTGACGGGAAATACGCTGGATGTATCGTCATTGAGGACGAGATCAAGGCCGATGCTCCAGCCGCAATCAAGCTGCTGAAATCTGCCGGTATCCGCAAAACGGTCATGCTGACCGGCGACGCAGACGCCGTTGGAAAGAAAGTCGCTGGACAGCTTCATCTGGATCAGGTTTATACCGAACTACTCCCGGCTGATAAGGTTGATCGTGTGGAAAGCCTGCTGAAGCAGAAAAGCGAAAAAGGTATGCTGGCCTTTGTTGGGGACGGTATCAATGACGCTCCCGTACTGGCGCGGGCCGATGTCGGTATTGCTATGGGCGGATTGGGTTCCGATGCTGCCATTGAAGCTGCTGACGTTGTTCTTATGACGGATGAACCGTCCAAAATTGCCGCTGTTATGAAGATCGCCCGTAAGACGATTCGCATCGCAAATCAGAACATTGTGTTTGCTCTGGGCGTTAAATTCCTGGTTCTGATTTTAGGTGCGCTGGGCTATGCGAATATGTGGGCGGCGGTGTTCGCGGATGTAGGCGTTTCCATTATTGCGATTCTCAATGCCATCCGCGCCATGCGGGTCAAGCTGCCGGATATGCCTGCGGGCAGCACAAATCAGGGTTAAGCGCAATAGAAATGCGCCGCAACTTTCACACGCTGCGGCGCATTTCCTTATTGTTCAGTCGGGCATGATATTTCAAACAACGCATCTATGGCATGATGCAGGAGCTTTGCCTGCGGCGTGTCCGACAGCGAATAATAAACTTCTTTTCCGTCCCTGCGGCTTGAAATGATTCCGCTCTTTTTTAATATCCGCAGATGATGTGACACAGCAGGGGCGCTCATATCCACAGCCGCCGCGAGATTACATACACATTCTTCACAATGGCACAGCAGCCATAGAATCCGCAGCCGGGTCGGATCGCCAAGCTGCTGAAATAAAAATGATATATCCTTAAACCCTTCCGCAGAGGGCATCTTATTTAAGACTTTTTCAATATTCTGTCCGTGGTTGTGGGGCAGATTGTAATGCGGCATAAAAATCAGCTCCTTCCTGTGACTATGATACTGACATAATTCTTGTCTGTCAAACAGCTTCATTATAGATTGGAGAAAAATACATGAACGAAACAGAGAAAACAACTTTTTCCGTTCCAAGCCCCGGCGAATTGGAACAATTAACCGAGCTTCACAAAGCGATGGGCGATTACACACGGATGCGGATACTTTGGTATCTGATGCAGAAAGATTCCTGCGTCAGCGAACTGGCACAAAAGATGGAGGTCACAGAATCGGCCATATCCCACCAGCTTCGTGCGCTTCGGATTGTCCGGTTAGTGCAATCACGCAAGGCCGGGAAAAACGTGATTTATTCCTTGCAGGACGAACATATCCGGTGGATTCTTGAAGAAACCTACGCTCATATTTCAGAAAGATAAAAACGCAGCCCCTGTGCTGTTTTGCAGGGGCTGCGCGGGTATTCCATTACAGCGTTTCGTAGGAAACCAACTGGCTCATCGGGATGCGCTGCTTATTGAAGCGATTGGGGTCGCCGGTTCCTTCATCGGAATAGCCGACAACCAGAATGTTGACCGGCTCCAGGTTGGCCGGGAGGTCAAATTCCTTGTGCAGAACATCGGGCTTGAAGTAGCATACCCACACCGTTCCAAGGCCCAGCTCTGTGGCCTGGAGCATCATGTGGTCGGTCAGGATGGAGGCGTCAATGTCACCGGTCTGCTTCTGATCGAAAGGCCGTACCCACGCCTTATCGTGATCGGCGCAAACAATAATAGCCAGGGGCGCACCGTAGATATTGGCCGCTTTACTGATCTTCGCAAGACCTTCCTCGCTCTGAACGGCAATCAGGCGAATCGGCTGAAGGTTGGCAGCGGTCGGGGCCACATGAGCAGCCTCCAGAATCTGCTCCAGCTTCTCAGGCTCTACCTTCGTTTCCTTGTAATCGCGTACCGACATACGCTGCTTTGCAATCGTGATAAAATCCATAATATATAGTCCTTTCAGTATTTTTATTTTGAGCATATCAAATCAACCATTGACCTAATTGTAGCACTTGAACACAAAACCGCAAGAATGCACTTTTTCGGAAGATACTTCCCAAAAAGATAGCACCTTGCGGGAAAGGAGAACCATTCTATGAAATGTCAAACCAATCAGTTTAACTGCCCCGTGGAGGCAACCCTTTCTTTGATCGGCGGCAAGTATAAGCCGTTGATCCTCTGGCATCTGATTGACCATCCATTACACTATATGGAGTTACAGCGGCTGATTCCAAACGCCACGCCGAAGATGCTTTCGCAGCAGCTTCATGATCTGGAAAACAACGGCATGATTCATCGTGAAGTAATTCCAGAAAAGCCGCCTAAGACGGTATATTCTCTTACCCCATTTGGACAGAGCATCGTCCCCATTCTGGACGCGATGTGCCAATGGGGAAACAGCTATCTGGACGGCCTGGATGTGCAGCCGCCATGCTGTCAAAGCCGCAAATAAAATGCTGGGCATAGCTGACGAAAAGCGGCTATGCCCAGCGTATATTTTCTGCTCTAAATTTGTGACTGCCGGACGTAATTGCACAGCGCGGCAAAGTCCACATGGGGATTCTTACTTAAAATCTGTTGCAGACTTTCCTCGGCCTTTTGATGCAGCTTCGGCTTTTTCAGATCGTCCAAGCGGAAGAAGATATTGAGCCGCCTGCCGACAGCAAACAAAAGCCTTTCATCCGGTGGCAGGGTCAGAAAGCGGTCAATCGTAGAGAGCATTTCCTGTTTCTCCGTCCGCAGATTTCCTCTGATCTCCAGAAGCAGATTGACGATGTGTTCATTCACATAGTAACTGTCCATCTCATGTAGCTGTTGTAAGAATAGCTTTTGCTCTACAACGATTTCTTCCTCCGATTGCAGAGCAAAAGAGCCATTCCTGACAAACTCGCCCAGCTTGGACTCCGGCTTAATACCCGTGGCATGGACACGGATAAAATCTGGCTGGATGATATTCAGCGCCTTTGCTGTTTGAGCAGCATTTTCTTCAGACAGCTCCTTGCCGCCGATCCCCAGCAATATGAACTCCGACAAGATCATGTCCGCTTCTTTTGCCATGCAGCCGCTTCGGACAACAATATCCGCGTCAAAACCTTTGTTGATAAGTTTCAGTATCTGATCCGAGCCGGTTTCCATTCCGCTGTAAAGATGGTTTAGGCCCGCTTGCCGGAGCGCCTTTAGCTCTGCCGGACTTTTCCGGGTGATACTATCAGCGCGGGCATAAGAAGTGATGTACTGCATATCAGGAAAGCTCTGATTGATCGCTTCCAAGATACGGAGCAGATAATCTGTTTTCAGCACCAGGGCATCCCCGTCCTGCAAGAAGCAGGAAGTAATCTTTTTCCCCCGGTTAAGCTGGGCCTGCCGCCTAATATCTTCGATGGTTTCATCGATGGGGCGCATGGAGAAGCGCATGGATTTATAAAGCCCGCAGAAATAGCACTTGTTCCAATGGCATCCCCTTGTGACCCGGATTAGCAGGCTGTTACTTTCAGAAGGTGGACGAATAGGCCCGATTTCTATATCTTTCATGGTGGTTATCCTTTCAGTGTATTCATGTTAAGGGTAGCATTTCACGGCGGGCTTAACAAGAACGCACTTTTAGGGTAGACACTTCCCGTATGGGTAGCACCTCAAACAAAACTGGCAAGCAATGCCTGTGTTAATACACACAGGCCCGCAGAGAAGAAAATCCCTTTGTGATTTTCCTCTCCGCTTGCTTGTTGAGGGCAGCGCCCCCAAGCCCCTTTGAACACAGAATTTCATTCTGTGGCTGCGCGTTCTGCGAACGCTTTTGACCATGACCAGCTTACCGCTGGCCGTGGTCTTTTCCTTTTTCAACATCCTGTTCTACCTCCATTTTCAGGACCCGATCCACATTGGCTTTTGCCGTTAAAAGTTCTCGCATTTCCTCACGGGAATGCCGATACTCGGCATAGGTCTTTTTCTTTTCTTCCAGCAATTTCACGTACTCTGTCTGCAACTCTTTGACCTTGGGCAGCTTCTTGACACCCATCTCATCAAAGGCATTCTTAGCAGCCTGGTGGAGCAGAATTTCTTCCTCATGTTCTTCCCGGAATTTCTTAGAGTAGCCCGCCTTGCGGTATGCCACATAGACCTCACGGGTCTTGGCATAATTTACGATGTGAGTACGCAGAACAGCGATCTCTGCCATACGCTTTTCAGCCGCTTTGATCTGCGCCGAAAGTTCATTGTGATGTGCCGTGGCAGCCGCAGCCTTTTCTTCTAAAATCGCATACTCCAACAGATTATTCTCTGATAGGTAATTCATGGTCTGTGCCATTTGTTTCAGATTGAAAACCTTAGCCCATCGAGCATAGCCAGCACCTTTTCCAGCCTGCAATTTTGCCTGAATGTCCACCAGCAGATTGACCTTCGGCGGCTCTGCCTGTGTGACTGTTTTCTTTCGCGGGGTATGTGCTTTCTTCCCTAAGAGAACTGCCCGCAAATCTTCCAATCCATATCCTTCGCCCAGACTGTCCATGCGGGCGGCTTTCTCCCAACCAGAGAGCTTCAGTCGATACGATTTTCCGCGCTTTGAGACTTCACAACCATACTCTTGCAACAGCTTCAGCAGTTCTTCAAAGTCAGCAGGACTTTGTGATAATGCGTTGTCAATCGCCACACGAAGCAGCTCTCGGTGAGAGGGCTTTGCCTGATCGCCCAACCATTTGTTATAGCTCTTTCCGTGAGGTTTCGGATTCTCTACAATGGACAGTCCGTTTTCAATGCAGATGGTGTCACTTAACTGTCGAACTGCCTTGGTGCTGCCCCAAAAGTTTCGGAATTTCCGGTCATATTCTAAGCTGACCGATGACCAGATAATGTGATTGTGAATGTGCGACTTATCTATATGAGTACAGACCACAAAGGCATGATTGCCCTTGGTAAAACGCTTGGCAAATTCTACGCCCAGCCGGTTCGCTTCTTCCGGGGTAATCTCGCCGGGACAGAAGGACTGGCGCACATGATAGGCAATCACATCATCTGCGCCGCGCACTCGTCCGGTAGCGGCAATGTACTGCCGCTTTGCCAGAAGGAACTCTGCATCCGCAGTCCGGCTGTCACACGCATAGCCGGTAATGAGCCTGCCATTATCTGTTTTTTTGGGATTGGCCACATAGTCGATGATGTCACTGATCGCCCGACTTTCTGTGCGGCCCTTGCCGACATGAAGCGGCATGATTCTTGTGGTTGCCATAGAAGGGACCTCCTTTCTCATACTCCGAGAAGATATTTTTTGATTTTTCATGGGGATTGACATATTTTCTAAAGTTGCATATAATAATAGTACAAGGTGGGCAACGGCGTGTGTCTGCCAAAGCGTTGAAGCATAATAGCGTACCGGGATGCCTTGTTATGCAGAGCTTTCAGTAGGGGTTGTGCAGTAACCTCAAACCGGAGTAGGCTGCAAAGCCGAAAGAAAATGCTCAAAGCCGCCTTGCATTGCAGGGCGGCTTTCTTTATGGACAGAGAGGTTTTATGGATAAATTACAAAAGTGTGCAAAAGCATTTGAAAAATTATTGGAGATACAGTATCGAATTATTATTGGCCGAAAGGGAAAAACCGCAGAGTTAGTAATTGGCTTTTCCAAATTGGACTTTCATCATCTGATGGGGCTTGGAAAACTAAAAGATTTGCGAATAGCAAAACAAAATCGTGGCTCTGTATTTGATGAAATCATAATTGGAAGCACCACCTATGAGACTTTAGCGAAAAGCCGTTATCTGCCTCAAATTGAAAATCGCTTTGAACCGTTGGCTTTGATTGAACAACTCCTGGACGATAACCGTCTGGTATTCCGTTACAATGCAAAATTGAATCAGTTCTCTTTAATTGAAGCGGACTATTTATTATCAACTCCATTGGAAAACAGCGATATTTACATTTTTATTGCAGAACACAAGGACACCGGAAACTATTTCTGTCGGTCTTTCTTCCCGAAAGAAAAGAAAGATTACACAGAGGGACAGCCGCGCTATACCATGCTCTATAAAGAAAAAAAGAATTTAACTACCGGAGAGACCATCATCCAATATGACCGCCTAACCCCGAAAACACAAGCATAATTTTCCAAATATTTTAAGGAGGTAGAACCCAATAATGCAACCAATTTCTGTTGAAGCGTTTGCCAGTATGGTCATGAAGAATAATAAAGGCTATCGAAAAAAGGAACTGGTAAAAATGCTGAATGACACACTTACTGCCAAGAAAAACGGTGCAAAATGTATGATCTGTGGTGCGCCGATTTGGGCGGCGGGAAGTGCCATCACTGGTAGCAACCTGTGCTTTACCTGCACAACAGGTGAAGCAAATGACAGCGACGATTATGAGATAGAGTAACAGGGTATCGGGGAAAATCTCGACACCCTGTTGCTCTTATTTATTCTCTGATAGTACATCGTTCTGATCTGCCGTTCTAACTGTCGGACGCTCTACACAGACCTTAAGCATTCTTCCACATAAAAGGTTCGTGTCTATTCATCTGCTACACGCATCAAAAGGCGATAATGTGACCAACTCAATTCAAGACACAGTGTGTCTCGAATTGGGAATGTACAGTAGAACTGCCTCATCTTGCGAATATTTGATTTGTCAAAACCTTTTCCAAACTCATCAGTTAATTTCGCTGAAAGATAGTCCAACAAATAAATCGGCAGTGAGACTGAAAAACTACCAGGATATTCAGAAATATATAAACCTGAATTTTTCTCGACAGCAACAGATTTCAGGGGCATCTTGAAAAATGTAAACTACATCATGTGCGGTGCTTCCGCACATGATACAGCACATGATGCCACACATGATACATCTGTGATCAGCAAGCAAAACTTGCTATTGGAATTTTGTGCAGACCCTAAAAGTCGAGATGAAATGCAAGCATATATTGATGTTTCCAGTCGTTCTCACTTCAGCAAATATTACCTCAAGCCTTTATTATCTTCTGGTAAACTTGAAATGTTGTTTCCAGACAAACCCCTGTTTGGAACTATCTATTTCCCGACAGCCCCGCTTTCACTATTCTATAAAACTTTCCTCATCGAAAAAATTGAACTCATCCTCTTCTAAGTGTCTTGGTGGAAATCTCATTTCATATTGCGCTTGCGCCAGTGCACGGACATCAGGCCGCCTATCCTTTAGTCGATTTTTCAGCCAGGACAACTGCTTTTTCGATAGCCTCCATGGAAGATTCAAAAGACGATTCAGTGTCATCAGTTCAGCCTGCTTTTCTGCTGGTAGCGAAGCACAGGATTTACAAATGTGGGATGCATGACCTTTGCCTGAAAATTTTTCGTTGGCTTTGTATTCGCCACAAACTTTACAATAGTGTCCATGCTTTTTCATAAGCCGATGCCTTTCTCGCAAAGATTATATAACCTGCGAATTGCTTTCATAATCACATCCCATTCCAGATCAGAAGCATAAGAAAACTTTTTACGGTATGCCTCCCAAAGTTTTTGCATAACCGAATCATTTTCCACTTCGTCAAAAACTTCTTCAGCCTGGTTAAGATACTTCTCCGATCCCCGTTTATGAGCAGTTGCCAGAAGCGCATCATGTAATATTTTCGGGTTCAGCGTGGTTCCATGCAGCTGTTCTAAAATGAAAATATCGTAGAAATCTCTCATACGAGTATTGGTTGTGGTTCTGGTAATAATGGTTTCCAGTTTTTCTGCCAGCACAGTTTCTAAATTATAAGCCCAAATATCAATGGAACGATCTTCCAACATAAGTTTGAATGAATACCGGACCTCTCTTGGAGTAATTGCATCTCCCGTAGAAATATCAATTTTCAAAGGAGTCACTACGCCATCGAATGTTGTACTCATGCTGACACGAATCCCCGGATACTCAGCTTCATCCATAATCTCCGAAATACTTTTCAGCTGAAATTTAACACCATCATCAATCGGAACAGTTATGATTGATGAAATTAGATTCTCAATATCCTCCACATTAACATTAGCTCCTTTTATGGTTGCATCCAAATCCATCGTAGAGCGGGCATCCAATCCAACCATAGCCGCTACCAACATACCACCCTTCAAGATAAACTTATCACGATACTCAGAAAGAGAAATACGCTCCAAAAAACGCTCCATCATGTAGTTCCTCATTAAAATCTGAGCATCTGCGGATTTTTCTCTGGAAAGGTTTCGTATTAAATCTTTAAGCTGTCTTGCTGTTTTTATCATAAAAGTACCTCCAAATACTGTCGTAAAATTTTTTCCACCTTGAACATCCCAGCATATTGCATTAAAGCTCGCAGGTTCTTATCTTTTCTACGGGCATAAGATTTTAGCGCTCCCTGAAAGGTCTGAATTTCAATTCTGCTGCGGCTTCTGAGCAAATCACAGATCGTTCGCTCCATATCATAAACCGGCACAGTATGCCCGAACGGAGTTTTCGCTGTTGTAAGTCCTACATCATGTAAGTCTGCTTTAATCGTAAAAACTTGAATGCCTTCTGCTTTCATTTTGCTTGGATTGCATCCAGTTTTGACCGTAACTGTATATTCTATTGGTTCACGGTCTGTCAGATCGTGAAAAAATAAAGCTGTTTCATGTGAAAATACTGCTTGTTCAAATCGCAAATGAAGCAGATACATGGCATCCACCCAAGAATCTTTGGACAGATAAATCCCATGTGCGACTCTATCCAAATCTCGTGAACGCACATAATCATAAAATACCGGCTTTGAAATTCCAGAGGATACGACCTGTGATGTTCGCAGCATTCCTTCTTGTGCTGTTAGCATCTGATCCAGCTGTTCAAATTGTCCCATCATGTCACTTCCTTTCGCACTAATATTATATGCAATATTAGCTCAAAAGTAAAGTCGCGGATATAAAATTCCTTTTCACAAATATAACAGACAGTGTCTGGCATTTTTGTGGTTTTGCATATTTTTTATCCATAAACTAACTCCTGAATCGCAAATTTCAAACTCTGCACCTTGCCCAGCAGCCAGATCGCAGCCAGCGGCAGCCCCATCGGGCTAATCAGAAATGCCATAACCAACAAAATCACACCATTTTTCGAGGAATAGGTAATAAGCACAGCCACGCCAAGCAAGGCGATCACGGTACTGAACAGACCAAGCACCAGACCGGATATGTAAATCAGCCCCGTGCAGAGCCAGACAAAAAGCGTCAGCACCAAAATGACCGGTGCAGTTACGATCATCAGCAGGCATTTCAAAATCTTCATTCCATTTTCTCCTTCCAACGCTCCAGATGCCGTTTGCACAGGGCATCCGCTTCTCTCTCATCATCTTCCGTCACTTCCCGTTTACCTTTGGTCAGTTCAATCTCCACATAAGTCCGATAATCATCAGCTAAGAGGTCGAACAGTTCCTTGGGAGTATGGCACACCTCGCCAGTGCAATATTGAAAATCTTGGTCAAATTCAACTCTTACACATCCATGGCGGCTGATATAAACTTCGATGGTCTCGTCTGCGGCCAGGTAATCCGCAAAAATCTCCAGCACTTTTTCAAAGGTCAGCATCTGTTTTCACTCCTTTGCTACGCTTCTTATTCTACTCATATTATCCGGTATAGATAGGCAAAAGACAAGGATACCGGCAAAAAGAAAAAGCGGAGGGAGGTGCGGCGAAGAAACGCCGTTCCTCCCTCCGCAAATGGAGTATCTATCCCTGTTATGAAAGTTTAGAAAGCTGAGTAAGGATTTCCCTCACACCCTCCCATAGCTTTTCCTGCTGCTGGGATATATCCTCCAAATCAGCATC
>OLDZ01000324.1_pt1 | contig 12375 bp, 6 predicted proteins | sample 1601981 | NCBI WGS metagenome assembly OLDZ01 (sample SAMN02674970, study PRJEB24791) | human gut metagenome, SKBSTL043 | isolation source: stool | host: Homo sapiens | place: USA
CGCAGCCGGAAGCCAAGGCACGCAAGCCGAACAGCAGTCGTAAAACCCAGCCGCCCCCAGTCATCGTAAGCATCGCAGCCAACGCCAACAGGCGCCAGACGCAAGAATCGAACAGTACCAGCAACAGGGGAATCGCAAGCATCGCACAAGCCAACAAGCATCGACAAAAACTTACAAATTGTCAACAACGGTACCCTTAAGGGAAATTTCAGGTGCAGATTGCGCTATTCAGGGTGCCTATTGCGTACAAACCGTTCCCCTGAAGCGAACAAGGTGCTACGTTAGTTTCGTTACGCAGTGACCACGCGCCGCGCGCGGCAGGTCACCTCGACCGACCAAGGAAGACTATGCAGGAGAAGAAGACGCTCACCTTCGTGGTGCCCGCGTACAACATGACCGAATATTTGGAACGATGCGTCATGTCGTTAATCGCAGCGAAGCGCAACGACGACATCGAAGTGCTGATCGTGGATGACGGCTCGTCCGACGGCACGCTGGAAATGGCACAGAAATTCGAAGCCCGCTATCCAGGCATCGTGCGCGCCATCCACCAAGAGAACAAGGGGCATGGCGGAGCCGTCAACACCGGCATCGCGGCGGCAAGCGGCATGTACGTGACGGTTGTTGACGCCGACGATTGGGTTGGCCCCGAATCGCTCGAACAGGTCATGGCCGTGCTGCGCGAAGAGGCCGATTCCACCGAGCCGATCGACATGCTCGTCACTAATTATGTGTATGACAAGGTTGGCAAACGCAACAAGCATGTGGTGAACTTCCGCCATGCCATGAAGGCCGGCGAGCGCCTGACCTGGAACGATCTTGGGCATTTCGGCTTGGCTGAATACATTCTCATGCACGCGCTGACGTACCGCACCGCCGTGGTGCGAGAGTCCGGCATGCAGCTGCCGGAGCACACGTTCTACGTGGACTTCATTTACGCGTATCAGCCATTCCCGTGGGTGAAGACCATGAAGTATTTGGATACGCCGTTCTACCACTATTTCATCGGTCGCGACGGCCAGAGCGTGCAGACCGACGTGATGATCCGCCGCGTCGACCAGCTGCGCCTCGTCAACCAGTGCATGGTGCGTGCAACTCCGGAACGCGGCACGGTGCCGGACGGCCTGTACCGTTATATGATCCACTTCCTGGCGATTGAAAGTTCCGTGGCAAGTGTGTTCATGATTTTGTCTCGCGATCCGGAAAATTATGAGAAGAAAAAGGATATGTGGGACGACATTAAGGCGTACTCCCCCACTATTTACAAGGATGTGCGCAAGAAGGCCATGTCTCGTGCGTTGAATTTGCGCGGGTCGATCGGTCGTTTCGTGATTCGCAAGGGGTATTTCGTGGCGGAACACGTCGTCGGGTTCAACTGATCGCGATTTCCGACGATTTGATGGTCAATCGACGGTCTAGATAGCACTATCTGCCTTATATATGGCAGATGCCCTTGATAGCAAGGTGACTTAGAGGGTATATTTTACCCCCGAAATCGCCTTGCCTACAAGCACGAGTGCCATATATATAAGCGAAATGCCTCGTGTCAGCTCTTGAAATCTGCCATATATAAGCGAGATATGGGCAAAAACTGACGTACGAGGATGCGGATGCAGCCGTGAGGCTGTCGGGAGCAGTACTGACGCTTCCAACAGCCTGCGTTCATGCGGAATGCTCCGAGCGCGGAAACCTTGGCTCATTGGGACGGGTTTTGCCGAATTTCGGGGCTTTATGCTTAGTTCCAGCGGTCGGACATGGCGAAACTGTTGTGCATGAGATTGCTGGACGTGTAGAGCACGTCGTTGAGCAGTTTCGTAACGTGAGTGCGCAAATATTCCGCCATTTCTTCGTTGGACTGCTGCAGTTTTGCGATAATTGCAATACTTGCGTTTTCCGCAATCTCCGCGGCCCCCGCACGCTCTTGCGATTCGGACGCGCTCGTTTGCGCGGACATCTCACGCAATTCGGCATCAGTACGTTCCACCAGACGATGGCCGTAAGCGCAGGCCGATTCCGCAAATCCTTCGATCGCATTGCTGGTTTCGTAGAAATGCGCGTCGGCGAGCGCGGCGATCAAACGGTTCGCCCAGTACAGGTTGCCGGTCGAGACTTCCGGCGTGGTGTCACGCAGGTAGGCGGGCGTATCGTCGACGTTCGCATAGAACGGCGTGGCCGCGGTGAAGGGGCCGGAACCGTATGAGATCCACATGATCGAACGGCTTGCCTCCGGCGCGTACGGACGAATCTGCATGGCCACCATATGCCCGGTGCGGTTGATGCCGATCGGACGGTAGCGATGGCGGCTTTCCGGCGTCCCGAGCGTACCGTACGGATCGTAAGGGGTCCCCTCGAAGTGTGCACTCATCAGGAAGTCGACGTCTTCGAGCGTCACAGCGTTCTCAGGCACACGACACCACGGAATATCGTCGGATGCGGGCGTGTAGCGGGCGGCCGGCGAATCCCAGTCCTCGCTTGGATTGAGGTGGCGCTGCATATACCAGGCACGTGGCGTGTTGTAGATGCGGTCTTTGGTGGTGGCGGTGCCGAAAGCCGTGCGCGGATTGAAATGGTTGTGACCCAGCGCCGCGCCGCTACTGCTATTGCCACCGCCGTTCATGCTGGCGTTTCCGAAAACGCTCGTCGGCTGGAATCCGAAGCCGCTACTCGCACCCGCGCTCATAGTGCGGTCAAGGTGGTGCGCGTCCATGAATTCGCGCAGATCGGCACTGCACATGAACTCGCGTTGGGTGCTGAAGGCGTCGTCGAAGTCGAAATCGTCGATGCCGAGCTGGTTGGGGATGGTCGCATAGCAGTCGTCCGGCACGCGGCGGGCGATCCAATGGTGCCCGCCGATCGTTTCGACGTACCAGATTTCGTTTACGTCGGAAATGATGATGCCGTTCGATTCGTAGGTGCCGTATGTTTCAAGCAGTTCGGCGAGACGTGCGACGCCTTCGCGCGCCGTGGTTACGTAAGGCAGCACAAGGGTGATGATGTCTTCCTCTCCGATTCCGCCCGGAATTTCAGGGGTATCAGCGGCTTCGTTCGCCGGTTGCAGTTCAACGAGTGGATCAGCGGCTAGCACGCGCTCGTTGACTGCGATGGTTTCAGTGGCGCTCATCGCCACATTGCGCTCGTTGACGCCCGCTTCCGCGAGAATTCCGCGGTTCGGCAGCACGTTCGGCACAATGCTGTATCGGCATGGATTGTCGGGAAGGTCGATTTCGACATGACTGAGCACACTGCGGTAATGCCGCGGTTGGTCTTGCGGTGCGACCGCAATGAATTTCTTGGGGTCGTAACGGCCGGAACCGGAATCATCGTCGCGTGCGATGATGGTGGAGCCGTCGTAGCTGGCTTTCTTGCCTACAAGAATCGTGGTACATGACATGCGTTCCACTGTACGAGCAGATATGCAGAAATGATATTGCGATTCGCGAGAATTCGATGATGATTCGGCGATGACTTGGTGATAATCCACGTTTTTCGTTACTTACAACTGATTCGTGTGGCGTTTTGCATAAATATGCTGTATACTGTCTCACTGTTGCCCCTCTAGCTCAACGGTTAGAGCAGCGTCCTTTTAAGTCGTGGGTTGTGGGTTCGAATCCCACGGGGGGCACCGCGAAACCCCTGGAAACATTAGCTTCCAAGGGTTTTTCGATTCCCGCGATTTTTTGGCTCCAGACGCGATTAGTCGCACTCACATTGTTCGCGTCCCAAACACGGATTGTCACATCATCATCCGCGCCGGTAAACACCCTGCCGTCGCCATCATCGGATTCCTCACCCTTACAGGCAAGACGCCTTGCCGGGATGGCGCCTTGCCGATTCCACAAGGCTTCCGCCAATACAGCGGCAATAGGAAAGTGGGAAATCGAGAAAAGATTGCAATTCCAACGAACACGCCCTAGCCTCTTGAAAAAGTCGCTAGGGGGCAGCTATCATAGTCCTTCGGAATTCTTATGAGGGGGAACTCCACGCATTCAGGGCGGTATTTCGAAGGCATCGCTTTGGGGCAATTAGTTACGTAACTAAGAAAGGGTTTCCCCAAATGTCTTTTAGCAAAAAGATCATTGCGGGCATTGCAGCTGTAGCGACTCTGGCTGCCTTGGCACCGGCAGTCGCAATGGCTAATACTGCCCAGAATCAGAATTCTGCAACTTCCACTCAAGCTGAAGAAGAATTCGCCACGGTGACGTTCTACGCCGCTGACGGACACAGCATCCAGGGAGTCACCTGGCAGAAAGGCACCGCCTTCTCCCAGTACGCACTCGGCATCCAGGCACCGACCATCGAGGGCAAGACCTTCACCGGCTGGGCTTACTCCGAGGGCACCATGCTCAAGGACACCGATCAGGTGTTCGCGGACATCGCCGTATACGCGACGTACGCGGATACCCCGACACAGGATGACAACACCCAGTACACCGTCTCCTTCTACGCAGGCGCCGACCAGCTCATCCAGACCGTCAGCTACTACGCCAAGGACAAGGCAAAGTTCTCCCAGTACGCACTCGGCATCCAGGCACCGGCCGTCGAAGGCAAGACCTTCACCGGCTGGGGCTTCGCCTCCAACGACGGCAACGTCGCAGTCAACCCGGACGCAGAAGTGACCGGCAACTGGGCCGTCTACCCGATGTACAAGGACACTCCGACTTCGGAAGATAAGACTCTGAACACGGTCTCCTTCTACAACACCAAGAACGAGCTGATCCAGACCGTCAGCTACTACGCCAAGGACAAGGTCAAGTTCTCCACCTACGCCGCAGGCATCCAGGCACCGGCCGTCGAGGGCAAGATCTTCACCGGCTGGGGCTTCGCCTCCAACGACGGCGACGTTCCGGTCGATCCAGACATGGTCGTGACCGGCAACTGGGCCGTGTACGCCATGTACAAGGACGCTCCGACCGACGACTCCAAGAAGGATGACAGCAAGCCGGCCGACACCACCAAGAAGAATGACACCAAGGGCAACACCAAGAAGACCGTTGCCCAGAAGATCAAGAAGGCCGTTCTCGGCAACACCGGCGCTACCGTTGGTGGCGTTGCGGTGTTCGCCGTGATCGCCCTGCTCGGCTTCGCCGGCATCACCGTGCTCCGCAAGCGCGCCTGAGTCTAACTCAGTCAAGGTGGCATTCGCCTGAAAGCGATTAATTTGGCTCCGTGCAACGACTTCCCCTGGAGTACTTGCGCGGAGCCAAATTGCCGTATTTAATGGCACGTTATGGCTTCATTGAACACACCCTGCAATAAGGTCGCCGACATAGCTAAGGGTGTATAAGATAAGACTTGGCTGGCTGCCGGCGAGGGCTATACCTCAAACGCAGTTGATAGGTGAGGAAGAGCCTTCGAAAACACTTCTTCACCCTGATGCGCTGCCCTAGCCAGCGACCAACCATCCACCCCTGGGAATCGTACGATTTCCAGGGGTTTCCTGTATTCAGCGGAAAACCGCCGAACCTCAGCATACCGTAGAGCCAATTCCCGCGAATATGCTCACAGCCCCCTCAGAATTTCCTGTCAGCCCAACAGTCCTTAAGACAGTAGGCAAATCGGAATCATCAAGGTTGTTCAACACGCCCACGCAAATTCGCGCTACGCATACTCATCATTTTAGGGGGGGGGGGTGACAACTGAGGTCATTTGCGGTATATTACCGGTGTTTTACATATGAATAAACAGTTTTCGCCGTGCCATCAGGCAGGCATTGACGTCACCAAGCCACCCCCCCCTATATACAACCCTCTCCATAAAACACGCACGACATGCGCGCGGACGTGAATTCCGTGGTTTGGGGTACACTGGACATATTCGAACAAACGTTCGTATTTTGGGGAATTCTGGGGAATTCCCCACTATATACAGTGAGGAAACTCACGACACACCACTACCTGTAGTGTGTATGCTAGATAGTGGCTTGCGTATGCGAGCATAACCGAAGAACGTGGCCGACACGGCTTTCGCAAACGACGGAAGCCATTTTTGCATAGGGAGGAAATCGAATGACCGTGACCGTCTTCACCAATCCGAGCAACCCGCAATGCGAAGCCACCGAACAAGAGCTCGCAAAGCTGGGCGTGCGTTACGACACCGTTGATCTGACGAAGAACCCATCCACCTTCGAACAGATCAAAAACGCTGGCTTCAAGCAGATTCCGGTCGTCATCTCACCGAACTCCTCATGGAGTGGACATAGGCCGGATCTGATCCGCCAGCTCGCGCAAAGCTTCGCCGCCTAAGCGCGTAGAAGTCGCAGGGCACCGAGTCCACAAAGGCAGTGCGGGCACAGGTCACATGCAGCCGCGCACGGCGCAACCAATAGCGGACGCACCATACACGTTCTTTCACAAAGCTTCGCCATCTAGCCCATAAAGCAGTCATCCATAAAACAGTCAGACACTACATGCGGCTGGCCGTGGACGGGTCGAGCGTCATGGTCTGGAACCGATTGGCCATGAAGTCGTCGTCGAAATACGTGGCGAAGAATTGCGAAACGGGCGAATCCTGCGCAATACCCGCCATACGCGAATACCAGGAATCCAGCGCCATCAACGTCATCACGCCGTCAACGAAAATCAGCGCGAAACACACCGCCGTCAACGTATAGCGAATCTTCCACGGAATACGCTGAATCATCGCAAGCAAATGCGGCAGAATCAGCTTCACCCACACCAAGCCGAGTATTCCCCAGAAAAACATGTATTTGCCGGATGTGCGCCCATCAATCGACAGCCATTGACCCGTGTAATCCCACGCGCGAATACCGAACGCAACCTCCATGAACCAGCTGGTGAAATATTCGAACGCGCCGCCAATCACCGCGCTGGCGCAGAAGATCAGCATCCAATTCGACCGCCACAAGTGGTTGAGCAATACCGTCAGGATCACCGCGCCAAAGCCGTAGATCGGCGAGAACGGCCCCCACAAAAATCCGGCGCGATCCTGCCATTCGCCGAACAGCACATAGTGGTATAGCGTCTCCACTACCAGACCGAACACGCATCCGACCACAAACAGCCAAAACAGGTTGAAGAAATCAAGCGAAATATAGCCCTTGCCGGTCAGATCACGGCCGGCCATACCCTTCGAAACAGCCGTCTCATACTCGCTGCGCGCATCCAAACGACGAAGCGCGAACTGCAAACGTCGCTCCTCGCGCAGCGACGGATCAGCCGTGATATGCAACGCAACCAATACAAGCAGCTGCACGGTCGGACTGATCAGATTCACACCCAAACCCTGCAACGACAACGACAATAGGCCTTCCGCAAGCGTGAGCGGAATCATCAGATACGTCCATTGCGCGATATGCCGACGCTTGTTGAGAATCAGCAGCATGCCGAAAATCGCAAGGCATGCGGTGGAGACCAGCAGCACTGCAGCATGAATAACCGACAGAATAGTGGTGAGATTCAGCGCGCCAAACGCCAGTTTGCCGGAAAGCGCGGCGTGGATTGCATACAGGCAGGAAATCACGATGATCGGCAACGTCACCACGCCTTCGATCAACATGACGATGCCGTAAATACGTGCAATCAGCGGCAGCCTGCGGTCAGCAGGATTGCCGTCATCTTCCGCCGATTGCGATTGCGCAATGATGCCGGCCTCTTCGATTGCTGCGATTTCGGTTTCGTCGGCGATGGCTTCGCTCACATCTTCAATCTTGCTCATGCTTGTTCGTCCTTCCCTGCACAACGCTACCAAAACCCGATCGCAGTGCGCTACACGAGATGATTGTTTGCGCGCAACGCGCACAACCTGCGATTTCTGCCTGCGCAAGTCACATGTCATCCCGCAATCACAAGATGCGCAGACAGCAGACTCGACTTGCGCAGACACAGAAGGCAAGTTGCGCGGTCTCCAACAGCAAGATTCACAGTCCTGCCGCGGTTTGTCGTGTTTATTTCAGTCATGGACGGAGCGCATTTACGCCTGTGCCCAAATTTGTCCGAGAGCGGGTATTACGATACGGGAGGCGTAGCGCTACGAATAACGTATCGCTACGCGCGAACACGGTCGAACATCCATTGGACTGGGGAGACAATGCGCAACGTACTGCAGATTCTGCGTCGTGACCTCAAACGACTCGTCACCGTACCTGCCGCCTGGGTCATCATGATCGGCATAACCATCATTCCGCCGCTGTACGCATGGTTCAACATCTACGGATTCTGGAATCCGTATGGCAATACCCAAGGCATCAAAGTTGCCGTGGCCAACGTCGACAAAGGCACCGACAACGCCCTGCTCGGCAAAATGAACCTCGGCGACCAGATCGAAGACACGCTGAAAGACAACGACCAGCTTGGCTGGGAATTCATGGGCAAGGCCGAAGCGATGGAAGCGGTACAGTCCGGCGACTGCTATGCGGCGATCATCATCCCCTCCGATTTCAGCGAGGATCTCGCCAACGTCGTGACCGACAGCAAGAACCGGCCGACGCTGGAATACTATGTCAACGAAAAATCGAGCCCGATCTCCCCGAAAATCACCGACCAAGGCGCGACCACCGTTGATCGTACCGTCAACAACACCTTCGTCTCCACCGTCAGCGAAGTACTCACTAAAGCCGTGAACTCCGCGAATGACACCATCAACGGCAAAACCAACTCCTTCGTCAACGAAACCACAGCAGAACTCGACAAAACCCAGAAGAACGTAAGCCTCATCCGCTCCACCATCGAAGATCTTGACGCACAGCTCGCCAACGTGCCGCAACAAACGCAATCCGCCCGTCAGGCAATGAACGACGTGCAGCTGGCCGCAGCAAGTGCGGGCAAGGGACTGGCGAACACCGCCACCGCCATCGGCACCGCACAAAACGGCCTCAATACCTTCACGTCCAACGCCAACACCGCTTTGGAGAACGGTTCCGGCCTGATTTCGCAGGCCGCCAGCGACACCACCACCAGCATCAACAAGGTGACCACGGCCGTCTCGTCCGCAAGCGGCACCGCACAGCAGGCCGTCAGCAACATGCAAAGCGTGACCGACAGCAACGCCCGGCTCATCGAGAAGCTCAAGAACGTCAGCGACAACGCGCAGTACCAAGACATCATCAAGAAGCTCGAAGACACCAACAACACGGCCGCTGGCACGCTCAACGACCTCAAAACGTTGAGCGAGAACACACAATCCACGTCCGACAGCGTGTCCAAACTCGCCACCGACTTCAACACCAGCACGCAAAATTCACTGAAAAGCATGGGAGATGCCCGCAACACGTTGAATTCCGGCGCGCTCCCCCAGCTCAACTCAGGCCTGAGCTCGCTCGCCATGACCGCTGGCACGCTGTCTGGCACCGTGACCAGCCAAAACACCATCGTCACCCAAACCTCCGCCGTGCTCGACCAGCTCGACCAGGTAACGAACGACACCCGCACCACCCTGCAGAACACCGACAAGCAGCTTGAACATGTGGAGAACAAGCTCATCACCGTCAGCACCGACCTGAAGGCACTCGGCAGCGTCGACATGCTGAAAAACCTGACCGGCGGCAGTTCCCTCGACACGGAGAAAATCGCCTCGTTCATGCAGTCCCCCACCGTGATCGACACGAAGAACGTGTACCCGATAAACTCCTACGGTTCCGGTATGGCTCCGCTCATGACCAATCTGGCCCTGTGGGTGGGCGCGTTCGCCTTCGTGGTGATCTTCAAGGTGGAAGTCGACGATGAAGGCCTCGAAGGCCTCGACCTGACCGCTTCCGAAAAATATTTCGCCCGCTACATGCTGCTCGGCATCATGGGCGCGGCCCAAGGCACGATCACCACCATCGGCGACCTGCTGCTTGGCGTGCAGACCGTGAACGCACCGCTGTTCGTACTTACCGGCGCCATCACATCGCTGGTATATCTGAGCATCACATTCGCATTATCGACCACGTTCATGCATATCGGCAAGGGATTGTGTGTCGCGTTGGTTATCGTGCAGATTCCGGGCGCTTCCGGCCTGTATCCGATTGAGATGATGCCGAAATTCTTCCGCATGGTCTACCCGTTCGTGCCATTCAGTTATTCGATTGACGCGTTCCGCGAGACGATTGCCGGCTTCTACGATGGGCATTGGCTCAAGTCGATTGGCACGCTGCTGCTGTTCGCCGTGGCCGCATTCTTCATTGGACTTGCGATTCGCCCGCTGCTGGTCAATCTCAACCGCCTGTTCGCCCGTCAAATCAAGGAAAGCGACATGATCATCGGCGAGGAAGTGCAGCTTCCGGAACGCGGATACAACGTGTCCCAAGCCATTCAGGTGCTTGCCGACAAGGGCGGCTACCGTGAGGCGATTGAGGAACGCGCAAGCCGTTTCGCCGAACTGTATCCGAAGCTCAAGCGTGGCGCGCTCATAGCCGGTTTCATTGTGCCAGTGGTTCTGGTACTGATCTTCTCCTTCACCAACGGCGAGAAGAGCGTGGTGCTTGCCACCTGGATCATTTGGGTGCTGCTCATCATCGGATTCCTGATGGTCATCGAATACATGCGTTTCAGCCTGCAACGCCAGGTGGAACTCGGCAGCCTCAGCGACGAAGCGATTCGCGAACAGCTGGTGGAACGTCAAGCTGCGAGACTGCGTCGCAAGAAGCGCGCGCAACAAAACAGGCGAGACAAGTTGATGCGCAAGGCACGACGAAGAAAACACGAAACCAAACAGGCGATCGCCAACGTCGCAGGCACCAACCAAGCCGACGCCGACGGCGTCGCAACACTGGTACAGGCCATGAACGCGGCCGGCAACACCGGCACAGCGAGCAACGCCAATCCCAACGGTAACAGCGAAAGGAGCAACGCATGAAAAACATCTGGAAACTGTTCGTCGGCGACGTTCGACGCCTGACCAGCAACATCGTCTCCATCATCATCGTTACCGGACTGGTGGTGATTCCGGGTCTGTTCTCTTGGTTCAACATCAGCGCAAGCTGGAATCCGTTCGCCAATACCGGCAATCTGAAATTCGCCGTCGCCAACGACGATGAAGGCTACAAGTCCGACCTCATTCCAGTAAAGATCAGCATCGGCGACCAAGTGGTCAACACCTTGCGCGCCAACGACCAGATGGACTGGACCTTCACCACCAAAAAAGAGGCCATCGACGGCACCAAATCCGGCAAATACTATGCGGCAGTGGTGATTCCGAAGGATTTCAGCACCCGCATGATGACGTTCTTCACCGCAGACGGCGACCATGCCACGCTCACCTATTACAACAACGAGAAGAAGAACGCACTCGCCCCAAAGATCACCGGCCAAGGAGCCGACACCGTGGCAGCGCAGATCAACGAAATGTTCTCCGAAACGTTGACAAGCACCGCGCTCAGCATCACCTCGCAGCTGGCCGACGAGCTTGACAAACCGGAATCGCAGGCCACGCTCACCAACTTCAGCAACAACATGGGCAATTTCGCGAACACGCTCACCGACACGTCATCCGCGTTGACCACGTTCAGCTCACTGACATTGAGCGCACAGAACCTGCTCGACAGTTCCAACAGCCTGCTTTCCAACGTGAGCGACAGCGCGAAGAACGCCGGCAACGAGCTCAAACAGTCGAAAAACAGCATCAACGATCTGACCGGAGCCGTCAAAACCAGCACGAACGCTCTCAGCACCGCGTTGAACAGCTCGGCGAACAGCTTCGGCGCGGTCTCCACCGATATTGACAGCGTATTCAACAATGCGGGCACCCAAGCCGGCAATACGGCCACTGCCCTGCGCAATCAGGCCGCAAACGTAACCAAGCAGGCGCAAAGCTACCAGAACATCTACGACGCCCTCGACGAGCTCAGCAACAACAATCTGATGCCGGAAGTCGCGAAAATCGCCATCGATCATCTCAAAACCAACGTGGGCGCGACCATTACGCAACTCAACGATCTAGCGAACTCACTCAACACCAGCGCCGACAATATCGACACGAAAGTGAGCGACACCACAGCCGACCGCGAGCGCGTGAACCAGCTCGCCCAGCAGGCGAAGGCCTCCATCGACGGCATCAAAACCGATTTCGACAGCCAGCTCAAGCCGCAGCTCAACGATATTTCCGATTCGATCAGCAACACGGTCACCGCATTGAGCAGCACGGCCGCCGATCTGAAGGGCGCGTTGGGAGATCTCAACAGCACCACGAAGTCGGCAGACAAGCAGCTGACCAATATTCGCACGGTGCTTGATTCCACCGCCGAAAGCCTCACCAAGGCGGGCACCGCGCTGTCTTCGTTCAATGGCACGCTTTCCGACGCACTGAACAGCGGCAATATGGACACCGTCAAGGAAGTGCTCGGCAATAACACCGATTCACTGGCGGCGGCTCTTGCGGCCCCCGTCCAGGTGAAGCGCACAGCTGTGTTCCTGTTAAGAATTTCGGCTCGCAGTTGGC
>OLDZ01000340.1_pt1 | contig 11720 bp, 8 predicted proteins | sample 1601981 | NCBI WGS metagenome assembly OLDZ01 (sample SAMN02674970, study PRJEB24791) | human gut metagenome, SKBSTL043 | isolation source: stool | host: Homo sapiens | place: USA
TGGAGTGCCACAACTCCCAGTTCTACGGCAAGTATCCGTGGTGGCATGTGGACGGACTGTGACCCCTCCGACGCGGGCGACGCGATTGTGCTGATGCGCGCGGTGAAGGACGTGATGTACGCGCTGGTGAACTCCAACGCCATGAACGCGGAGGTCATCGGCTACAATCCCCCGATTTGGCAGGAATACCTGCACTGGATTAACATCGGCGCATTCACCCTTGTGGGTGCCTGGCTGGTGCTGGCAATTGTGCGTACGGTGCGCTGCAACAAGCGGCAGAAGGCGAAATTCGCGGCGGCAAACGCGGCGAAGTAAGCTGATAAAATGGGCAGCTCTTTTGGATGAAGATCCGGAGGGCTGCTTTTTTATGTGCAGGGGAAATTTGCGTGGAGGCTTGAAAAGAAAAAGGAAATGTGATATAATCAATCTGCAAACAGAATAGTGGTTAATATTGGAAACGCACACTCCTATGGGATGATAACGAACAACACATCGTCTGCTGATTTGCTATCATTTTAGGGAGGTCTTTTTTTATGCCCAAGAACAAGTTTCAGGATGTCGTGCTGACTGCTATCATGGCGACCATCATGGTCTATGGCATGGTGGTTTACAATGTTGCGCTGGCGACAGGCGGTCTAACTGCTGAAAGTTTCCTGCTTGCGCTCTATGAACTGCCCATTATGGTGCCCATTGCCTTTGTGCTGGAGTTTTTTGCCGTCGGGAAAATTGCAAGGAGGCTGGCGTTTACGGTCATGCGGCCGACGGATCGACCGCAGTTCATCACCTATGCCATTTCTATCTGCATCTGCTGCATCATGTGCCCGCTGATGAGCTTGGTCGCGACCATTCTGTTTAAGGATACAAAGACGTTTGCAACATGGGTGCAGACATGGGCGATGAATTTCCCGATGGCAATCTGCTACCAGATGTTTTATTGCGGCCCGCTTGTGCGCCTGATTTTCCGAGCAATTTTCCGCGAAAAGCAGCAGGAAGCCTGATACATTGCGCATTGGCAGCCCTCTTGGATGAAGATCCGGAGGGCTGCTTTTTGTGTGGCGGAGAAAGGGGGGAACTTTTCAATCGTATCACGCTGCTGTTGAAGACGATCCTGATTTTATAACAATCATCTCGAAGCCTGTCGCGCTTTGTGCTGCCCCCGCATATTTTGCCGCCATTTTTTTGCATATCTCGATTTCACAATTTTCATAACCGTCTCACACTTGCGACAATTTCACGAAATTCGTACGTTTGTATCGCGAAATGAGATTTTCGAGCAAAAATCACACAAAAACAGCCGAATTTCCAGTTGTTTTGCCTTGACCGGCAGGCGGATTTCCTTGTATAATACCGTCAGAAAGCGACCGGAAAGCAAATGCGGCGTTTCGGAACGCAGTGGAAGGAGATGCAGACTGTGGCCCGGTATATCCTCCAGCGCTTGGGGCAGACGCTGTTAATTCTGCTGATCGTATCGTTTATTACGTATCTGCTGATTGACTTTTTGCCCGGCGACCCCATTGCTGCGATGCTCGGCGGTGAGATTTCGCAGGAAACGTATGACTGGTGGTATCAAGAGCTGAATCTTGATAAGCCCGTGCTGATTCGCTATGTGCTGTGGCTGAAAAACGCCCTCATGGGTGACTTCGGACATTCAGCATCGTACAGTGTGCCAGTGCTGCAGATTATCGGCGAACGCGTGCCGGTGACGCTGTACTTGAGCGTGCTGGCGTTCCTCATCAGCGTGCCGCTGGGTATCCTCTTCGGCATCATCAGCGCCGTGAAGCGCGGCAAACCGGCGGACACCGCGGTGACGCTGACTGCAAACATCTGCTGCTGCCTGCCGCAGTTCTGGCTCGGCATTCTGCTGATGTACATCTTCACGATTGTGCTGAAATGGCTGCCGTCCAGCGGCTGGGTGTGGCCGTGGGAGGACTTCGGCGAGAGCGTGCGGCGCACGATTATGCCGCTGACCTGCCTGACCATCGGCGGCATCGCCTCCATCACCCGTCAGACCCGCTCCTCCATGCTGGAGGTGATTCGTCAGGATTACATCCGCACGGCGAAGTCAAAGGGACTCAAGGGCAAGAAGGTCATCTACATCCACGCGCTGAAGAACGCGCTGCTGCCGGTTATCACGCTGATGGGTCTTCGCATGGGCGGTATGCTGGGCGGATCGGTGTTCGTTGAGAACGTGTTCGTGATTCCGGGCATGGGGTCGCTGCTGGTGAATGCCATTTCCATGCAGGACATTCCGCTGATTCAGGGATGCGTGCTGCTGATTGCACTGTTCACCAGCGTCGTCAACCTGATTACGGATATCATCTACGTCTTGGTTGACCCGCGCATCAAAATTGCTTGAGAAAAGGAGGTATAACGATATGAGTGGAGCAACACAGACGGAAAAAAAGCAAGCGCAGAAAGAGCGCAAGGCCTATCGCGCCAAGAAGCGCAAACTCTTCTTCAAAACGTTATTCTCCCGCAAAATCGTGCTGGTCAGCGCCATCGTCGTTCTGCTGATTATCCTCATTGCCATCTTTGCGGATTTCCTGATGCCCTATAACCCGAACCAGATTTCGATTCCCGAACGCAATCAAGGCATGAGCGCCGCCCACTGGCTGGGCACGGATGAATACGGCCGCGACCTGCTTTCCCGCGTGATTGCGGGCAGCCGCGTGTCGCTGATTGTGGGTTTGCTGGCAGTTATCATCGCCTGCGTCATCGGCACGACGCTGGGCATGATTGCCGGTTACTTCGGCGGCGTCGTCGATGACATCATCAACCGCACGAGCGAGGCCGTCCGCGTTATACCGCAGATTGTGTTCGCCATTGCCCTGTGCGCCGTGTTCGGCGGCGGCATCCTGAACCTCGCCATTGTCCTTGGTATCTCCAACACGACGGTGTATATCCGCATGATGCGCTCACAGGTGCTGTCCATCAAGGAACGCGACTACATCATGGCGGGCAAGCTGCAGGGCAACAGCAACTTCCGCCTGATGTTCCACCACATCCTCCCCAACAGTATTTCTCCGATTATCGTCACCATGACGCAGCAAGTTGGCAACACGATTTTGAGCGAAGCGGGCCTAAGCTTCTTGGGGCTGGGCATTTCCAAGCCAACGGCAACGTGGGGTGCGCTGGTCAACGGCGGCCGCAGTTTCCTGCTGACGAACCCGATCTATTCCCTCGCGCCGGGCATCGCGATTGCCCTGCTGGTTATCTGCCTGAATACGCTGGGCGACGGCGTGCGCGACGCGCTTGACCCGCGCCTGCGCGGTGAAGTGTAATCAAAACGGAAGGAGCAACGAAAATGGCACATCTGCTGTCCGTCCAAGGACTTGTGACGACCTTCCGGAACGAAGGAAAAGAGTTTAACGCAATCGAGGGCGTCAACCTGCACGTTGACCGCGGCGAAATTGTCGGCATCGTGGGCGAATCCGGCTCCGGCAAATCGGTGACGATGCTCTCCGTGCTCCAGCTGATTGCAAGCCCCGGCAGAGTAGCGGGCGGCGAGGTCTATCTGGAGGGCGTCGAGGGCAACCTGCTTTCCTACGGCAAGGAAAGCGAAACGATGCGGCAGGTGCGCGGCGGCAGAATCTCCATGATTTTTCAGGAGCCAATGACCAGCCTCAACCCCGTGCTGACGGTGGGCTATCAGATTCAGGAAAACGTGCTGCTGCACACGAAGCTGTCGCCCGCGGAAGCGAAGAAGCGCACGATTGAGGCCATGAAGATGGTCAACATCCCCGACGCGGAATCCCGCTACGACTATTACCCGCAGCAGTTCTCCGGCGGTATGCGCCAGCGCATCATGATTGCCATGGCGATGGCGCCTAACCCCGATATTCTGATTGCTGACGAAGCAACCACCGCGCTGGACGTGACCACGCAGGCACAGCTGCTGGAGATGATTCGCAAGATTGCGAAGGAAACCAACACTGCCGTCATCATGGTGACGCACAATCTGGGGCTGGTGGCGCGCTATGCGGAACGCATCTACGTCATGTACGGCGGGCACATGATGGAAACATCCACCTGCAAGGAGATTTTCCACCACACCGAGCACCCGTACACCCGCGCGCTGCTCCGCGCCATTCCCCGCTTGGATGATGCGAAAAACCGCATCCTGATTCCGATTGACGGTCTGCCGCCTGTGCCGTCGCAGCGGCCGGAGTACTGCCCGTTCTACGCGCGGTGCGAATATCGCTGTGACCGGTGCCTGAAGCACACGGACGCGACGATGAAGGAAGTTCGCCCCGGCCACTACTCCGCCTGCTGCCTGACGCAAGAGGAATTGGCGGAGGGCGAGGAACGTCTGCGCCACAAGGACTACGGCGCGTCGCCTGAACGCCATCCGTCGAGCGAAAACTGCTTGGCGGTGGAGGACGTTCGCAAGTATTTCCCGGTCTACAAGGGCATCATGAAGCGCAAAGTCGGCGAAGTGAAGGCAATTGAGGACATCAACTTCACCATCAAGCGCGGTGAAACGCTGGGCGTCGTCGGCGAATCCGGGTGCGGCAAAACGACGCTGGCACGCTGCATCATGCGCATGTACGAGCCGGATGAAGGAAGCATCATCTTTGAGGGCAAGGACGTCGCCCACGCGAGCGACAAGGAGCTGAAGCCCTATCGCCCGAAAGTCTCGATGATTTTCCAAGACCCCTTCTCGTCCCTTGACCCGCGCCAAAACGCCGGTTCGATTGTCGGCGAGTCGCTGAAAATTCACCACTTGGTGAAAGACCATGCGGAATACGAAAAGCGCGTGGACGAGCTGTTCCGCAAAGTCGGCCTTGACCCGGCGCTGAAGGAACGTGTGGCACACGAATTCTCCGGCGGACAGCGCCAGCGCATCGGCATTGCGCGCGCTCTGTCTTCCAATCCGTCGCTGATTATCTGTGACGAGCCGATTTCCGCGCTGGACGTTTCCATTCAGGCGCAGATTATCAACCTGCTGGAACAGATTCAGGCGGAGATGGGCATCAGCTACATCTTCATCGCCCATGACCTTGCTGTCGTCAAGCATATTTCTGACCGGATTTTGGTCATGTATCTGGGTCGCGTAATGGAGATTGCCCCCTGCGAGGAACTGTACGAGCATTCTTTGCACCCCTACACGCAGGCGCTGCTGTCCGCCATCCCGGTCGCTGACCCGGAAATTGAGGAAAACCGCGAGGTGACGACGGTGCAGGGCGAAGTGCCCAGCATCCTCAAGCGCCCCAGCGGCTGCCCGTTCCATAATCGCTGCCCGCAATGCACCGAACGCTGCAAGCAGGAAACGCCGCAGCTGCACGAGGCATTCCCCGGCCACTTTGTCGCCTGCCACCTCTACGGGCAGGAATAACCAATTTCGGTTCCAATCTGCGAAAAGCAGAGAAAATAGAACGACACATTGAAGGAGGCAACCCCATGAAACTCAAGAAGCTCACCGCACTGTTCCTCTCCGTGCTGATGCTCCTGTCCGTTCTGCCGGCGGCGCTGGCGGAAGACGCGACGCCCCAGTACGGCGGCATGCTGACCGTGCTTGCCATGGAAAGCAACAGCATGTTCCCCGCGCTGTCCAGCACAACCTCTAACCGCTTCAACTTCAGCCCTGCTGTGGAAGCCCTTGGCCGCCGCAACGCGGAGACCGGTGACACCGAGCCGTGGCTGGCGGAATCCTTCACTGTGGATGCGGATGCGCTGACGCTGACCATCAACCTCCGCGAAGGCATCAAGTTCTCCGACGGCAGCGACTTCAACGCCGATGCGGTCATCTGGAATTTCGACAAGCTGGTCGAATACGGCAAGGCGTCCGAAATCTGCTCCCCGGAAAGCTACGAAAAGACCGACGACTACACCGTCGTGCTGCATTACAGCGCGTGGAACAACACCTGGGTGGACATTCTGGGCGAGTGCTACATCTACTGCCCCGCGGCTTTTGAAGCCAACGGCGAAGAATGGGCGACGCTGCACGCGGTCGGCACGGGCGCGTTCATCCAGAGTGAGTTTGTGCAGGATTCCCACATCACCTATGTGCGCAACGACAACTACTGGCGCGCGGGTGAACCTTATCTGGACAGCATCAAGATGCTCTACATCAACGACAGCATGACCCAGTACGCGTCCTTCATCAACAAGGAACTGGATGTGCTGCGCAACCCGAACTCCGCCAACATCAAGCAGCTGCTCTCTCTTGGCTACGAGAACGCGGCTTCCGACGCGCCTAACCTCGCGGGCATCACCTACATGATGTTCTGCTCCGGCGACGAAAAGTCTCCCTTCTATGACCTGCGCGTCCGTCAGGCTGTGATGTACGCGGTGGACTGGGAAGCGATGGCGGAAGGCATCTACGACGGTCTGGGCGCTTCTACCCCTGTCTTTGCTGTGCCCGGTGCGTGGAGCTATGACGATACCCTGTCTGTCTATCCCTATGACATGGAAAAGGCGCTGTCTCTGCTGAGTGAAGCGGGCTACCCGAACGGCTTCAGCACCACCATCTCCATCAACGAAGGCAATGCCGCGAACCTGCAGTGCGCCATCATTCTCCAGGCGTATCTGGAAATGGTCGGCATCAAGGCGGAAATCAAGAGCCTGACCAGCGCGGACTTCAACGCCCAGAAGGCGGAAGGCGTGTATGATCTGGGCATCATGGTCAACAACGGTTCCTCCAAGCTGGATTTCACCGCTAACTACATCCGCCTGTACTCCTCCGAGGGTGTCAACTACAAGAACATGATGGCGAAGCCCGCTGATTACGAGGAGGCCCTCTTCGGCGCGCGTGCCGCCAAGACGCAGGAAGAAAAGAAGGAACTGCTCAAGACCGCTGCCCGCCTGTTCAGCCACGACTACGCGCTGGTGGTGGCGACCGGCTATCAGCCCGCGTACTGCTTCGCGCAGGAAGGCGTGCATGACACCGGCGTCTGCACCACGACTGCTGAAGCGTGGACGCCGAACTGCGCGTGGAAGGAACAGTAATCATTCCTGACAAGCGTTTCTCCCTGCGCATCCGCTAACAACGGGTGCGCAGGGAAGCCGCCGCCGTATCTTTCTTCCTCTTGGTGCGGCGGCGGTGAATTCTTCCTCTACATGCAATTGATTCAACCAACGAAGGAGAATGGCTATGGAGATGTTAATGAAACCCCAGCTTTGTGTCAGCTCGAATGCTACGGACGACTATCTGCGCTATCTCCGCCAGATGAACATCTCCCATTGCTTTGTCATGTTCCGCAACGAGGAGACGAATTATGACGCGGTCAACCGGACGCTGGAACGCGTTCGGGCGGCAGGGCTGACGGTGGATGATGCCGGCAACGGCTTCCTCTACAAGCACCCGTCCATTCAGCTGGGTCTGCCCGACCGGGATGAATGGATTGCCAAGTATAACGATTTGAACCGCTGGTTGGGCAACGCCGGGGTGAAGGTCGGCTATGCGACATGGGATACGGGGCGCGTCAGCACGTCGTGGTGGAAAGCGGGCGAACATACCCACGGGGCAGTGGGCCGCATTGTGGACATGAACGAGATTTATGCCCGCAAGCCCGCCTTTGGTCAGGAATACGACTACGACACCATGTGGAACAACTTCGAATATTTCCTGCGTGCCGCGCTGCCGGTGTGCAAGGAAGTCGGCATGAAGCTGGCACTCCATCCCTGCGACCCGCCCGTGCGCTTCTATGAAGGCTGCGCGAGCATCATCATCAGCGGCGACGACTACCGCAAGGCGCTGCGCCGTGCCGATGAGATTCAGCAGGAGCTAGGGCTGGGGACGGACGAACATTATCTGGGCATCAAGTTCTGCTGCGGCTGCTGGCTGGAAGGCGGCGAAAAGTTCGGCAACGTCCTGACGGATTTGGCGGACTTTGTGCAGCAGAAGCGCGTTCACATCGTCCACTTCCGCAACGTTTCTTCTCCGCTTCCCTACTTTGAGGAGACGCTGCTGGAGGATGGGTACATGGACATGTACAAAATCATGGATGTGCTGGTGAAGAACGGCTACGACGGGACGATTTACGTCGATCACGTCCTGCGCTACGACGAGCAGACCGGCGGCGAAAAGACCTCCTTTGCCTATGCAACGGGCTACATGAAGGGCTTGATGGCGGCGGCGTATCATCAGCAGAAATAAAGGTCAGCCGAAAAACAGGGGGAACCGTATGAGCTTGCACGAGTACCCGAAAAAACCGGGAATCAGCCGCTTTGTCGCGCCGTGGGATACCAGCGGATGGTATTTCATGGCGGAGCATTTCGCGCCGGGATGCCGGATTTACAGCAATGCCGACATCACCGTGACCGAATGTCCCGAAATTCTCATGGGCTGCGACTACATCGTGACATACGATTCCGCGACGGATGGCTTCGATGACAAGCAGGAAGTGGATTTCTTCATTGAGCAGACCGGCGAGGTATACGCGGCGCTGGACGCGGATGCCCCTGCGGATTTTCCGACGGGCTTTGCACGCACGGATTTGGTCGTCAGGACGGACGCAGGCGATACTTATCGCCTGTTCATGCGCCCCTACGCACGCGGTGCGCATGTCCATTTGGACGCTTTCTCCAGCCCCGGACGGCACTTCTTCGTGGTCTTCCGCCCGACGGAAACAGAAACGGAAAAGCCGCTGCCCGAAGCAAAGCGCTTCTCCGTGGCGCAACGGCACGAGACGCGCGAAACATGCTGGTTTGTGCATGACTGCTTTGCACAGGCGAATCTGTCCGGTTATGACTGCCGCGGCGACGTGCGGGTTTGCGCGGAAGCGGACAACCCCAAGCGGCACTATCTCCGCTTGCAAAGCGGCGCGGGGATTTCGCGCGCCTGCGAAACAAGCGGACAGGATGAATTGTCGATGGCGCTGGATGTTCCCGCAGGCACGGCGGCGCTCAACTTTGCGGGTGTAACCGTGCAGCTGGGCGGCGCACAGGCAAGCATCAACGGGCAGAACGTGCCGGATATTGCGGACAGCCGCTATGTGGTGGCGTTCAAGCGCTTCCATGCGCCGCAGCGCTGCGAGGTTTGGCTGAACAATCGCCCGGCGATGATGTGCGCGTGCGACGCGGCAGCGAAAACGCCGTTCACACTGACAGCATCGGAAACGGGTGAAATCCGCCTGAACCGCGTGGACTGGAAAGACCAGACGGATGTGCCGATGCTGGCGGAAAACTTCGCGTCGATGCCGATGAATTGCCGCTTGCTGGCGGAAGCACAGGGGAACATCCTGCAGCAGCGCGGCATTGGCAGCTTCCTGCGCGTGACGGGCAGCGGTGCGGTGACGTTCCCGGCGATCCGGCGGGAAGCAATGGTGGAAATCACCTGCCGTGCAAGTGGTGAAGAATCCGCCGTGTTCCCGGAAGTTCGGGATGCGGACGGGCACACAATCATGAAGGCGGCGCTCTTTGCAAACAGCCTGTTCCTCTCCGACGGCGAGGAATGGCGGCGAATCTGCGGCGGATATGCCCCGTGGCAGTATTTCCCCGGCGGAAACTGGTATCGCATGACGATTTCGCTGGATTTTGCGTCGCACACGTTTGATGTGAATGTGGATGGCGCGCTTCGGGCGAAAGGATTCCGGATGGCGTTTGACGCGGAGAACGCGGCGCAGGTGCTGCTGACGGCTGCGGACGGCGCGGCGGACTGGTGCGGATTGCGCGTGTGGGACGCCTCGAACCTGAGCCGGAACATGCTGCCGCCGGGCGAGAAATTCAATGTGCGCGACTACGGCGCGAAGGGCGACGGGAGTACGCTGGACACGCTGGCGATTCAGCGGGCGCTGGATGCGGCGGAAGGCAAAGGCGGTGTGGTCGTCGTGCCGGAAGGAACGTACCTGACCAAACAGGTGCAGCTCCGCTCGGACACGATGCTCTGGCTGGACAAAAACGCGGTGCTGCTGGCATCGCAGAATTACGCAACTTATCCGCATGTCGTGCCGTGCGAAAGTCTGGTGGCTGTGCGCAACACCGGGCGGGCGCTGGTCTATGCCGAGCGTGCGCGGAACATCAGCATTTCCGGCGGAGGCGAATTGAACGCGAACGGCCGCTGCCGCTTCAAGGTCAACGACCCGAAGGGCATCAACAAGCTGTACACGTCGCGCCCGGATAACCTTTATATGGCTTGCTGCGAGGATATCCGCGTGTCCGACGTGCGGTTCACCAGCGCCGCCTACTGGACGCTTGTTCCGCTCTCCAGCCGCTTTGTGACGCTGGAGCACCTGATGCTGGATTGCATGAACACCCCCAACCGCGACGGCATTGACCCCGTGGACTGCCACGACCTGAGCGTGCGGCACTGCTGCATTATGGCGGGCGACGACGGCTTCTGCTTGAAAACGGCGGACAGAATGGGCTGCCGGAACATCCTTGCGGAGGACTTGGTCATCCAGTCGCTGGCGAGCGCCATCAAAATTGGCACGGATTCTTACGCGAAGGTGGAGAACGTCACGGTGCGGCGCTGCATCCTCAAAAATGTCAACCGATGCGGCATTGCGGTGGAAACCGTCGACGGTGCGGCGATTCGCAATTGCATCTTCGAGGACATTGACATGACGGATTGCGGCGGCCCGATGTACATGACCATCGGGCACAGAAACCGCAAAGCACCGCAGTTTCCGGTGCGAGTGGGGTCGATGGCGCACATCGCATTCCGGCGCATCGGCTATCGCGCGCCGTATCTGTTCAGCCGCTGCAAAACGGTCTATGAGAGCCTGTTCATCGGCGACAGCGCGGAGAACAAAATTCGCGATGTGCTGGTGGCGGACTGCGATTTGCTGCTGCCGGGTGGATGCAGGCACGGCGTGGATGCGCCGCAGCCCATCGGGGAGAAGTACCCGGAGTACGATCGGCATGGGCTGTCCTCCGGGGCGGCGTTCACACTTCGCTTCTGCGAGGATGTGCGCTTTGAGAACAATGTCATTCAGACGGAAAGGCCGGATGTGCGTCCGCTGGTGATGATTCACGATTGCTGAAAGGAGCGGTTTTATGGCATTCAAGCCTCATGGCATCGTTGTGCCGATTGTAACGCCTGTCACGCAGGATGGCAAGTTCAACGAGAAGGCGTATCGTGATTTGATTGAGTATCTGGCAAACAGCGGGATTCACGGCGTGTTCCCCTTCGGGACGACGGGCGAGTTCTATGCGCATGACATGGGTTTCTACCGCGAAGTGCTGGCGGTGACGAAGGACGCGGTGCGCGGGCGCATGGACATCTACGCAGGGGCGAACAATATCACCACGCGCGGCGCGGTGGAAATCGCCAAGGCGGTGGAGCAGGTTGGCGGCATTGATGCGCTGAGCGTCTTGACCCCCATGTTCGTCAGCCAGACGCAGTACGAGGTGTCCGAATACTACCGCGAAATCGCCTCCGAGACGAATCTGCCGATTATCATCTACAACAACCGCCCCAAGACAAACGTCACCGTTGAACCGGCAACCGTTGCCAAACTGGCGGAAATCGACAACATCATCGGCGTGAAGGATTCCACGGGCGACATGACGAATACAGAGGAGTATCTCCGCCTGACGCGCGGGATGGACAACTTCCACGTCATGATGGGACGCGACACGCTGATTTACGCCGCGCTGTGCTACGGGGCATCGGGTGCGATTGCATCCTGCGCCAACGTTGCGCCGAAAATTGCAGTGGATATCTACGAGAAGTTCCGCGCGGGTGATGCGGCGGGCGCGCTGGATGCGCAGTTCCGCTTCTCCGCCCTGCGAATCGCAACCAACATGGGCACGTTCCCCGTCGTGCTGAAGGAAGC
>OLDZ01000343.1_pt1 | contig 11704 bp, 10 predicted proteins | sample 1601981 | NCBI WGS metagenome assembly OLDZ01 (sample SAMN02674970, study PRJEB24791) | human gut metagenome, SKBSTL043 | isolation source: stool | host: Homo sapiens | place: USA
GGCGCTGTATTGCATTGCAATCAGTGCCCTTTTTTGCATCAGGTGAGCAGTGCCAGGCGGAGCTTTGCCTTCATTTCCGGGTCGGCATCCGTGAGCAATTCCAAAAGAGCCGTCATGGAGATGGTGGATTCGCCTGCGGCGGGTACAGCCTGCGGGCTGGGGGTGTCGGGCTTGGCATAGAAGCCGCTTTCAAACTTCTTGCCCAGCTCCACACGGGAGGACTGCTGGATATGGGCGTAGGTGTTCACCAGCATATCCGCACTGGCGTGTCCTGTAGTTCCCTGCACCGCCTTGATGTCGCCGCCGGAGATCATCAACTGGTAGGTGGCACTGGAATGCCGCAGACCGTGAAAGACGATGCGGGGCAAGCACCGCCGCTGATCATTTGCCCTGCATCTCATAGGAGAAACGCTGCTGCGGCAGGACGGGAGAACGTACACCATTGGTTCCTCCGCAAGCCTGCGCTGGGCGGGCGGAGACCGTCAATAGCAACGCCCATCCGCGCATCCTTCTGTTGCAGAACAGGTGCTTGCCGCATTTGCTCGCAGCCCCTTTTCCACGTCAGCCGGAACCAAGGTGTAACACACACGACTTTGCAAGCAAAGTCGTGTGCCAACGAGCGTTCCGCCGCTCTTTGGATTCTTCCCGGCAGGGCACTGGAAAATGGGGTGCCCTGATGAAAACGGTGGATGGTACACATTCACAAACCCCGAAAGGTGTGTTATTATAGTACCATCAATAAATGGAAGGGAGGGCGGCGGATGTTCAGCATTGCAGGAATTGACCTGTTGGAGCAGGAGCTTTTGGACCATGAACGCACCCTCCTTGAGATTTTGCTTCAGGACAAGACCACCAAGAAAAACATCATCTGGGCAACCGATGATTACGCTGAACTGGGCGAACCATACAGCTTCAAAAAAGAAATCCTGCCGGAACTGGTTACAGGCGAACAGGAGAGTCTGATCCAGCCCAGAGTGGAAAAAGCACTGGAGCACCAGACCAACCGCACCCGTGACAAAGCAGAGGTGTTTACCCCCAGTTGGATCTGCAACGCACAGAACAATCTGGTAGATGAGCAGTGGTTTGGCAGGAAGGATGTTTTCAACATCCAGAAGGAGATGTCGTGGAAAGCAACGGCTGACAAAATCACTTTCCCGGACGACCGTCAGCATACATGGCAGAAATATGTGGATGCACAGCGACTGGAAATCTCCTGCGGCGAGGCTCCCTATCTCGTGAGTCGGTACGACACCGTAACGGGCGAAACCATTCCCATTTCCCAGCGAATTGGCCTGCTGGACCGCAAGCTGCGTGTTGTGAGTGAAAACACGGACACCGAAGAACAGATTGAACTGTGCCCCGGATGCAAAAAGATAGCAGCATGAGGTTCTAATATTTACAGTGCCTGACCAACGTGGTACAATCAAAAAAGCAGTATCCAGTGTGAGGATTTTGAACTATGAACTTGTGCTTTGACCAATCGCTTGGACTTGGATATAAAAGCAATTCACAGAAAATCCGTGTGATGAGCGAAAGCTGGGTTAACGACAATATTTTCTGTCCGGTATGTGGGAACGCTCGAATTTCAAAACTCGAAAATAACCGTCCTGTTGCAGACTTTCAGTGCCCATCCTGTGGGGAAATCTTTGAGTTAAAAAGTAAAGATGGAAGAATTGGAAGAAAAATATCGGATGGCGCATACGATACCATGATAAGCCGCATAACCAGTATGACAAACCCTGATTTGTTGGTTATGCACTACTCCTCGTTACAGGTTGTCGATTTAACGGTTGTTCCCAAATTCTTCTTTACGCCTACGGTGATCGAAAAGAGAAAACCGTTATCACCGACTGCCAGACGTGCTGGATGGGTCGGTTGCAATATTTTGTACGGTGATATTCCAGAACAAGGGCGAATCCCTATTATTGAAAATCAGAATTTCCGCAGTAAGGATCGTATCGTACAAGACTATGCAAGAATCAAACGTCTGCAAACGGGATCTATTGAAAAGCGTGGATGGATGTTTGATGTACTCAACTGTGTAAACGCTATCCCGACGAAAGATTTTTATCTGAAGGATATTTATGTGTTTGCAGACAAACTGAAGATTCAGCATCCCGACAATCAAAACATTGAAGCGAAGATTCGCCAACAGATGCAATTTCTTCGGGATAAAGGGATGATCGAATTTCTGGAACGAGGTCATTACCGAAAACTTTTGTAGATCCGGCAGGAGCAAAGACGCAAGCGGGAGTGGGCGACCCGGCACGGGATTTCCGTCCTATGCCGGCTGGGGCACAGGTGGGTGATTTTGTCCACGAGGCCGATGTGCGCAGCTTTCTGGACCTGATTTCTTCGGAGAACCCGGAGAGCAACTACCCCTACTCCACGCCGAAGTACCGGGAGATGTTCCGGCATACCCTCTGGATGGTTCCGGGCGTGAAAGAAGCCAGTGCCCTGAGCAGGCTGCTGAAAGACCATCCTGTGTTTGGAGCCTATAAAGTTGCTAACGTTGCAGGTGACGGCGATGCCGAAATGCCCTACGACAACGCCCTGACACTGGTAAAGCAGGTCATCAAGACAAACCGCTATACCATTACCATTTCCTGCGGCAAGCTGACCACCGGCGTGACGGTGCCGGAGTGGACGGCTGTGATGATGCTGACCGGGTCGGCAAGCACGGCTGCGTCCGGCTATATGCAGACCATCTTCCGGGTGCAGTCGGCAGGAGTGCTGGACGGCAAGCAGAAGGAACGCTGCTACGTCTTTGACTTTGCCCCGGACCGTGCCCTGAACGTGATTTCTGAGGTCAACCGCATTACCAAGCGGGGTCGGACCAACGAGGAGCAGAACCGGGTGGCACTGGGCGAGTTTTTGAACTTCTGCCCGGTGATTGCGGTGGACGGCACCCAGATGACTGCATACAGCGTCTCCAAAATGATGCGGCAGATCAAGCGTCTGACGGTGGATAGAGCTATCAAGAGCGGCTTTGACGATGAATCGGTCTACAAGCAGGACACCGGCATCGTCATGGACGAGGACGATGTGCAGCTGTTCCATACCCTGTCGGACAAGCTCAGCGAGCAGAAAGCCGCCAAAAAGGAAACCAAAGTCCACATCAACCATCAGGGGCTGACGGGCGAGGAATACGAAAAGGCAGATAAGATTTCCAACAAGCCCAAGCGGGAGCGCACCAAAGAGGACGATGACCTGCTCAAGAAACTGCAAGAGCAGAAAAAGGAACGGGAGAAGGTCATCCGGCTGCTGCGGAATGTGTCCATCCGCCTGCCCCTGCTGATTTACGGTGCCAAGGTGGACCTGACCGAGAGCATCAAGATGGCTGACTTCATCACACTGGTGGATGAGGAATCTTGGCAGGAGTTTATGCCCAAAACCGTGGACAAGCCCCTGTTCCGCAAGCTGCTGAAATACTACGACGAGGATGTGGTCAGCGGGGCGGGTCTGCGCATCCGCCGCATGGCAAAGGCTGCGGACGAGCTGCCGCCCACCGAGCGGGTGAAGCGCATTGCCGAGATCTTCAGCCACTTCCGCAACCCCGACAAGGAAACCGTTCTGACCCCATGGCGGGTGGTGAACCTTCATCTGAGCAACATGGTGGGCGGCTACTGCTTCCTCAACGAGCAGTTCGATCCGCAGGAGGTTCTGGAGGAGCCCCGTCTGGTGGATCAGGGACAGGTCACCGAGGACATCTTCCTCAACCCGGAGGCACGGATTCTGGAAATGAACTCCAAATCCGGCCTGTATCCCCTGTATATGGCATACAGCCTGTACGCCATGAAGCTGCCCGGCCCGGAGGACAAGCTGCCGTTGGAGCAGACACAGGCTCTCTGGCAGGAAACCGTGGAGCAGCAGATCTTTGTTCTGTGCAAGACCCGGATGGCAGAAAGCATCACCCGGCGGACGCTGGTGGGCTATCAGGATTGGACGGTCAACACCACCTACATTCCGCACCTGCTGGAACGGATGGAAAACGACCCGCAGCGTCTGGCAAAGAAGCTGCAGCGAACCGATACATGGGGAAAGGAGGGACAGCCCATGAAATTTGATGCCATTGTGGGCAATCCGCCATATCAGGAGGATACAGGCGGCGGCAGCGCAGCCAATGTGGCGGCGAAACAGGCACGCCCGGTTTATAACCTGTTTGTGGATCAGGCAAAAACCATGCAGCCCCACTATATCTCCATGATTATGCCGGCACGCTGGTATGCTGGCGGCATCGGACTGAACGATTTCCGCAATGAGATGCTGAACGATCCGCATCTGATCAGGCTGACGGATTTTGTGAACTCCAAAGACTGCTTCAGCACCGTAGATATTGCTGGCGGCATCTGTTATTTCCTGTGGGATCGGGACAAGGAGAAGGTCTGCGAGGTTACAAACGTCAGCGGTCTGGAACGCCATACCATGCGGCGAAATCTCAATGAATTTGGAGAGATCTTCATTCGGTCGAATGAATCGCTGTCCATCATCCATAAGGTGTTGAGCCGTTCGGAACACTTCCTGACCGATCGGGTGCAGCCCATTGATGCCTTTGGTTTCCCCTCGGCGGCTCGTGGTGAGAAAGAACCCTTTGATGGGTGCATTTCCCTTATTCACAGCCAAGGCACCGGCTATATTAAGAGAAGCGATGTCAAGAAAAACGCAGAGCTGATCGACAAGTACAAGGCAACGATCTCCATTCTGGTTCCCTGCAATGGTGAGGTTGGCATTGACCCGTCCAAGGGCTATAAGGCTATCACGACACCCCGGATTGAGGTTCCGGGTGAAGTGAATACATTCTCTTATCTGGTTCTGGGCGCATTCGATACCGAAGCAGAAATCAAAAACTACAAGCAGTATCTGATGTGTAAGTTTACTCGGTTCATGCTGCGCCTGACCTATTCTTCCATGCACATTGCAAGAGCAAACTTTGTCTTTGTGCCCGATCAGGATTTTACGGAAGAATGGACGGACGAAAAGCTGTACAAGAAGTACGAGCTGACGGAAGATGAGATTGCGTTTATTGAGAGTACGATTCGGGTGATGGAATAAGAAAAAAACCAGAAGATTAAAGATGAACGGAATGTCTGTTAAAAATATTGATGGAGAGATAAAATTACATTATATCACGATTGGATGTAAAAAATCAATAACCGTTTTCTTATGAAATATGTAGTGGATTTCAAACATCGTGTTGTGGTATGATGAAATCGGAAAGGGGTGAGATTCGTGGAGAAAATTTACGCTTTCACGGACGAATCTGGTTCTTTTGGCTGGGAATTGGACAATGAAAACACTTCTACTCATTTTATCATTACAGCCATCATTGTAAGAGAGTCGGATGTTGATGCTGTTAGAACAGCCGTGGCGGATATTCGAGATCGTTATTTTCCAAAAGGCGAAATAAAGTCGTCTAAAATTGGAAAAAAACATAATCGCCGGAAGAAGATACTCGAAGAAACTTTGGATATTCCATATCGAATTTTTGCAGTTGTTGTAGATAAAAAGCTTCTGAAAGATTCTCGTGGATTGAGATTTAAGCCTCCATTCTATAAATTTATGAACAATATTGTTCATAAAGAACTTCGTGCGGCTTTCAAAAATTTGGTGGTTGTTGCAGACGAAATTGGCGGAAGTGATTATATGCAGAGCTTCTGCAAATATGTTGAAGAACATTCTGAAATTCCAAATTTGTATGGAGAGAGTGAATTCTCGTTTGAAAATAGCAAAGCAGAAGTTGTCGTCCAATTAGCGGATTTAATTAGTGGAACATTATCTTTCTTATATGATGAGCATAAGAAAGATGCATCTGTTCCAGATTACCAAGAAATTCTTAAGGATGAGATCATCAGAATAGAACAATATCCGAAGACATTTTATAATTATGATTTGGAAAAGAGTGCACTTGCATCAGAGTATGATAAAGACATTGCTGAGATTTGTCTTCATCAGGCTATCAATTTTATTCGTGAGCACGAGGATGACGAGAGCGAACTTTGTCAGGCACAGTTAATTGTTCTTAAATATCTTTTGTTCCGGTTTATGAATAATGATACGAGAGCTTATATTCCGACGAGTGAACTTATTCACCAACTTGAGTGGACGAAATACGGGAAAATTAAAGAGCAACCATTTAGAACAAATATAATTGGTGGACTAAGGGATGCTGGAGTTATTATTTCTGGATCACATCATAAAAAGGGATATAAAATTCCATCAAAAAAATCCGAGATCGAAGATTTTTTGAATCATGATGTTTCAATTATTTTGCCGATGCTGGGACGTTTGAAAAAATGTCTTGATACAGTGAAATTAGGAACTTGTGGTGTGGTAGACTTGTATCAAGCAGATGCGTATAAAGAACTAAAGGCATTTATTGAAAAAGATATGGCTGAATAAATTTTTGAGGGAAGGAGGTCCCAACCATGACCGAACAAGCACTCCGCAAAATGATTGCTGCCGGGGAAAGCACCCGGCAGGAGTTTAAGTCGTGGGTGAAATGCAAGGACTATCGGCAGCGCAAAGAGCTTGCGGTGAAAAGTGCGGTTGCGCTGGCAAATACAAAGGGCGGCGTTCTGCTGTTTGGCGTGGAAGATGACGGCACCATTACGGGCTGCCCCAAGAGCGATCCGCAGGCACTGATGGAAGCCATCTACGATATGACCCGGCCCAGCCTGTTTACCGAAATCGAGCCAGTGGAAACCTCTGACGGTGTGGTGCTGGTGGTATCGGTGGAGAAATCCAACTCTCATGTTGCCACCACTGGCGGCATCTATTACAGACGGCTTGGGAACGTGACAAAGCCCGACTACCCGGCAAACGATGTGTACTCCCCTGCCGATAACCCGGATTTTTCGGCAAAGATCGTGGAGGGTGCAACCGAAAACGACATTGACCTGCTGGAAGTGTACCGCCTGAAAGAGAAACTGCGGATTCGGGATGCTGGCTCTGCCCTGCCGGATTTGGCAGATACCACCTTTCTGGACAACCTGAACCTGATCCGCATGGACAAGGACGAAGTGCGTGTGACGGTGGCAGGGCTGCTGTTTGTGGGCAAGGCAGCGTCTATTGCACGGCTGCTGCCGCAGGCAGAGGTGATCTACCTCCATTACAGCGACGAGGCGCAGACGGAATACGACAACCGCATGGATATGCAGGAGCCGCTGATCTCGATTTTGGATAAGCTGACGGAACGCATCCGCACTTATAACCACCTGACAAATGTGCAGGTGGGGCTGTTCCGGCTGGAGGTGTACGATTTCTCCGAAGCGGTTTTTCAGGAGGCGTTGCTGAATGCGCTGGCGCACCGCTCCTATGAGGACATGGCACCGATCTACGTCAAGCACTACCCCACAAAGATCGTGATTGAGAATCCCGGCGGCTTTCCGGGAGACATCAACGAAAGCAACATCATCACCCACCAGTCCATTCCCCGGAATAAGCTGATCGCCATGACCCTTCAGCACCTGAAATATGTGCAGCGTTCCGGGCAGGGCGTGGACATTATGTTCCAGAGTATGCTCACCGAGGGCAAACCCTACCCGGAGTACGCCAGCACGGCCAACTCCGTCCGGCTGACTCTTCGCAGCACGATGGAGAACCAGAGCTTCGTGCATTTCATCGCAGAGACACAGGATAAGCGGTCCAAGATGTTCACGCTGTCGGAGCTGATGATTCTGCACTATCTGCGGGAGCACCAGAAAATCACCCTGAAACAGGCGGCAAAGACGATTCAGGAAACCGATGACAACGCCCACAAGGTTCTGAACAGTCTCCGGGACGAGGGGCTTCTGGAACTAAACGGCAAGACCTATATGCTGTCCCTCAAGGTCTACGAAACGGTGAAAACCGATGTGGCCTATGTGCAGGACAAGACGGTCAGCCAGATTCAGGCAAAGGATCGGATTCTTGAATATCTGAAGCATAAGCCGTGGATCACAAACCAAAAGGTACAAGAGCTGTGCGGCTATGCGAGAGGACAGGCATATCGCATCCTTCAGAGGCTTTCCAGCGAGGGGATAATCGAAGGACGAGGGCAAGGCTGTGCGAGAAAGTACTACCTGAAAGAGAAAAAGTGATGCTGAAATGCGCGCCGTGTGATTGAATGCACGGAAAAAAGCCCAGCAAACGAACGATATATCGTGCGTTTGTTGGGCTTTGCGCTGACTGAATCGCACGGTGAATGCACGCCGTGCGATTAACCGTGCAATCAGTCAATCAATCTTCCAGCCTACCATGGTCACATCCCAGTGACAGATAATGCGCCATCTCCCCTTTCAGCACCATCTGCGCGTACTCCAGTGGCTTGTTGTACAGCAGCCAATCCAGTTCCGCCCGCTGCGCTGGAGTGTTGCCGTACTCGTCCTCGATAGCGATGCAGTCAATGGCAATAGTAGAGCCATCCGAAAAGTGGGCTTCCACTCGGTTGGTGTCCATGTTGTAGCGGTAAGAAAGCAGTTTGTCCATGGTGAACCTTGTTTCTATATTAAACAGTGTCTGTTCGGATGTCCTAAAACCTGCCATAGAACCGGTGTGTCATGGTAAGAATTGTTGTCTGGATAAAATTGGAATATTTTGCACGTTGAATATCGTTAAAATCTGGCTTATTTTCTTGTACATCGCAAGGATGGATAACGAGTGCAAAGAAGCGCAAACAATGCAAAGGAATACAATAGATTAACAATATTGAAATCACGGCATTTCGATGAAAATGACGATTCTTCGTAAGATGGGCAAATGGACGAAAGATGCTGCTCGATTTCTGCACGGCCTTTGCACGATTCGTGTCGGATTATGTAGGGCGCTGAATTGCTTTGCAATCAGTGCCCTTTTTTGCATTTTGGCACAACATAAAGACTGGCTGCATACCAGTATGATAATTGTGACCGGTAGCTTTTTGAGTTATGTGCAGCGGATAGAACTTCAGATGTGCATCAATTATCTATATCTGTTGCGCTAATTGGACATAAAATGAAGAAAAAAGCATATTCCCTAGAGACGGAGTTTAGAGTCAGAACTCCCATCTAAATAGCATCGGAATCTCTGAAATTTGCTTTTTCTGATTTTGCCTGCATCTAAAACGGTAGTTCCACGTGTGAACCTCGACTTTTTGCGAAGATTCTTAAAATATTGTGGATGTAGAAATAGCACTGTAAATATTCAACAAAAGTACCTATGCCGCAATTGTTACAAACGGAGAAATTGGAGTATTAAACAGAGAAATTGGCGTATCATTGTTGACATGTGTACGAAACCGTTGTATCCTTTGACCTAAGGCAGGGGATTATAAGCTTCTTTGCCAAAGCTTCCGTCCAATCGACGGGAATCGAAATGAGAGGAGGGCAGTACAATGGTTATCAAGATTATGACCTTTTGCATTAACGCTCTCCGTTCCATCCAGATAGGGATACTCCGCCATTCTTGGAGGCAGGAGTGGTTTTTCAAGGAAACGAAGGGCTGACAGCAAAAGCTGCAGCCCTTTTTCTTTTGCTCCAGTATGGCAGTGCCGGGCAAAAGAACTCTTTGGAAAAACAACACGAAAGGAGATTAAAACCAAGAAAAAAGCAGCCAAGAGTCTGGCAGGACTCCTGGCTGCGGTATCGCACATGTTCTCTCAACAAAAACAGGTGCACGCATATCCAAAACAAATGCTTTGAATATTAGTAGATATTCTAAATGATTTTTTAAAAGAAGTCAAGAGTTTTTCTCTGGAATCGATAAAAAATCGCAGGTGTTTCTGGTTTGGCTGTGTTTTTGCACCCCCAAATTAAGGAGTTGCTGTATGTCTACGATCCGTTCTTTCGTTTCATTGGTTCTTCGGCCGATCTTCGCTCTTTGCGTGCTCTTACTGGGCGTTGCCTGTATCTTCGTATCGGCGTACATGGAAGTCGAGGTATTCAAGGCGATTCTTCTGTCAGGCGAAAATGCCGGACAGTCCCTTCTGGTTCCGGCTATTGTCGTCGGGGCTTTCGAGTCCTCCAAGATATTTCTCGCCTTTCTTCGGCGCCGCGGGAGTACCCTGATCCCGGTCGGACTCCAGCGTTTCGCGTACGCCTTTTTTGTGACGGTCTCATTTATCTGTACTTTGATCTTTACAGCAAACAGTCTGTTCGCAAGCCAGCAGACGGATGCAGACCGCGCAGCGTTGCAGTTCAAGCTGGCAGAACTGGACAGCCAGATCGAACAGGCCGAACTGGAAACATTCGACCCTAAGCAGAACGCATTTCTGGAAACCTATTATCAGAAATATGATGAAGCACTGGATGCAGCTGCGCAGCATATCGGGCGCTGGGATGAATTGACCTATAACAAACGGGTAGATGATGCCCTGGATGAACTGAACGGAAAAATTGCTGAGCAGAGAGCTGAGTTTGAGAACGAACATGCACAGCGCATGGTGCGGCTAAAAAACCAGCGCAGTCAGGTGCGGACCCAGCTGGACTACACCAACATGGACAGCCTGAAGCAGAAGAACAACACGACGCTGGACAAGTTTCTTTCATTCCTGTCACTCCTTTTCAGCGGTTCCAGCTATTCGCAGCAGACCTATCTGGCTGTCGGCATCTGCATGGCGCTGGTAGTCAGTGTAGGCTCGGAGATGGGTATTTACCTCACGGCACGTCTGATGGGTGCTGACAACCAGGAAATGAACCAGATCTTTTACGCAGCCGATAACCAGAATTATGGTCGTTTACACAGCTGGCTGATGGCTACTTTGTGCGGCGGCGGATCGGTATGGCTGTTCCTGATGGTGTTGCAGTTGTTCCGCATTGATCTGAACATTGACCTGGTACGCGTGATGGGAGCTCTGGCCATTGCTCCGGTCCTTATCCGCGCGGACAACGCTGCCACAGCACAGCCTGAGCGTTCTTTCAAGTTGTTCAAGGGTAAGCTCACACTCCCGCGTATCAGCCATCAGACAAACTTGACCGTACTGGTGTCGCTGGCTTTGTACTGTGCGATCGGTTTTGTTAAGCACGGGGTAGACCCCAGCGCGGCTAGCATCCCGGAAGCTGCTGCGATTCTCGTGGGAGCACTCGGCAGCCGCTGGGTCGCTGTTCAGTAAGCCAAAGTCTGAGCTTTCCTGCTTCCGGCAGCTTTTCTTCCCCCTATGTAGGCCGTTGTATTGACGGAATCGCACAGAAAACGCGCGCCGCGCGATTAGCGATTTTACCGCGCGTTTTTGTCAATCAATCTTCCAGCCTGCCATGGTCACACCCCAGCGACAGGTAGTGATCTATCTCCCCTCTCAGCACCATCTGTGCGTACTCCAAGGGCTTATTGTAGAGCAGCCAGTTCAGCTCTGCCCGCTGTGCCGGGGTGTTGCCGTACTCGTCCTCGACGGCGATGCAGTCAATGGCAAGGGTGGTGCCATCCTCAAACCGGGCTTCTACCCGGTTGGTATCCATGTTGTAGTGGCAGGAAAGCAATTTCGTCATAGTCGTATCCTCCAAGACTTGATTTTTGGTGTGCGGTCACTCGAACCAATGCCGTCAAGCCGTTGTCGGATGAAGTGTTTTTTAGTTTGTCTGGGAGTAAGTGCACGGTTTCTGCACGGTTTTTGCACGGTTTCAAAACGTGCAAAGGGTGCAAATCGTTGCAAAATCGGACAAAGGGTGCAGAAATTACCGGGTAAAAAATCACATTGCTTTGATTAAAAATAACGATGACTCGAAACTTCCATAAATTGAGACGAACCGGCGGC
>OLDZ01000362.1_pt1 | contig 11399 bp, 5 predicted proteins | sample 1601981 | NCBI WGS metagenome assembly OLDZ01 (sample SAMN02674970, study PRJEB24791) | human gut metagenome, SKBSTL043 | isolation source: stool | host: Homo sapiens | place: USA
ATCACCTGTGCAGTCGCTAAAGAGAGGAGCGGTAAGTTCGGTTTGTTCGCCCGTCTCAATGTGTTGGATAGTGACTGACGCAATGCGGTCTGCTTGCATCTTCACGGCTACCGCACGCTGAGAAGCATAAAGAGTAATGTTCTTTTCGGCATCTATGAAGTCTTCTTTCTTCTGGTCTTCGTAGTAGTCACCCGGTTGTGCATTACCGGAACGTTCATGACCGAACTCACGTATCATACGCCCCAATCCCTGATTAGGCCCCATTTCGATAATACCGCCGAGATGTACACGAATCTCTGACGAGTTATTGCCGCCCAATACAGGACGGTCGTTCACTAGTGCCACCTTACAGCCTAACCGGGCAGCAGATGCGGCAGCACACATTCCGGCTATTCCCCCTCCTACTACCACAAAGTCGTATTGATGAGCGGGTACCGTCTGTTGTTGTCGCAAGCGGGTACGAAGTGCGGCTGTCTCTGCCGCATCCCAGGTAGCAGGCTGCGTGTTCGCATCGGTCGTAAGGTAAATGGCATCGCAACGACCATCGAAACCGGTGAGGTCTTTCAGGGCAAGGGTGGTAGTCCCTGCTTTCAATACTGTCTTTCCGGCAAATTGCCATTGCCAGGAATTACCGGTATGTCCTAATGTAGCTTTCAGCAATTTGCCGCCTAAAGCCAGGCGGAATTTTCCGGGACCTTCGGCATCGGTCCAAGGTGAAGTCCAGTTGTAAGTACGGGCATATACGTAGTAAGTGCCCGCCTGGGGAATGTTGATTTCTGCCGTAGCATCCGCCACAGGGATGCCCATACCATGTGCCATGAGATAGGGCGAACCCATTTGATCCATGAACTGCTGGTCGAGCACCCAGCCGCCTCGCTGGCTGAAGCTTTCTGCTTCGATGAGCAGTTCTTCGGCTACAGCCACAAGGCTACAAGCTACGGCTATGCATGTCAATAAGAATTTTTTCATCACAGTACAGCGTTTTTATGATTATTGTCTACTATCTTCACAGAGGGAACAGATTATCTCGCCATTTTGTAAATTTCATTGCCTGCCATCAAAAAAGCACCAACTCCATAAACTTCCGTCATGTCACGAGTCACTTTCTTCGGGTCGGCACCGATTTGCTGCACATAACCCAGTTTCCCATTCGGTTCCACAGCCGAGACTAATGCATTCCAGCCTTTTATCATTACAGGAAGATAAATTTCCTTATCCAATAAACCTTCGTTTATTCCATAAGCAATGGAATAGACAATGAAAGTAGTGCAACTTGTTTCCGGTGATGGATAAGAGGCAGGATCCAAAAGACTGGCATGCCAGAAACCGTCCGGATGCTGTAATCCGGCAACACGGGTAGCCAGTTTTACAAATAATTCCTCATAGAATTTGCGGTTCTTATCTTTCTTGGGCAGTTCCTTTAATATTTCAACCAGACCACCAAGCACCCAACCGTTGCCACGTCCCCAAAAGACTTTCTTGCCATTGGCTTCACGCTTATCAAAATAACGCCAGTCACGGTAGAACAAGTTTTCTTCTTTATCGAACAGGTAATCATAAGTCGCTTTATACTCACGATTCATAAATTTGATATATTTTTTCTCCCCGGTCAGCATATACAGTTTGGCATATACAGGGGGAGCCATAAAGAGAGCGTCACACCAAGTCCAACGTTCCAAGGTCTTTAAGTCTCCCTCCACCAGCTTGAAACTGCCTTCGGACGGATGATTGACAATCCATTCCGTACGGGCGAGCGTAGGGATAATCATTGCTTCGTCTTTGTACTTGCGGTATAAATCCAAAAAGGACTGTGACACAGCGATGTCATCAGCATGGTAAAACCGTTTATCCGGCTGCCAGCAATTCCGTCGGCCTATACGGGTAAGCCACTTATAATATGTATCATCATTGTCTTCTTTTTCAGCCAATTCCGCCCAATCCACCATGCCGACATAAAGAGCACCTTGCGGCCAGTTCAAGTCGTCATGTTCAAGAGCGGGGTGTGGATTGGCAATCTGCCAATCCGCCACCTTTCGCATGATAGACTTTATTTCTGCTTTTTGAAAAGGAATCTCTGTTGCCATTATAAAAACGGAACATAACAGAGACGCTCCCAATAAAAGTGTTTTTTTCATTATATATTTATTTGTTTATCATTCGGTCATTACAGTTCAACCATAGCCTTTAAAGGCAATTGACTGGAAGCAGGACCGACTAAGATCTCAAAGTCTCCTTTTTCCACTACAAAGCGGTGTTGATTCATATCGTAAAAAGAGAATGCATCCTCATCCAGCACAACAGAAACCCGCTTCTTCTCCCCTTTCTTCAAGAATACCTTTTCATATCCTTTCAGTTCTTTCAACGGACGGGGAACAGAAGACTGTACATCATGCACATACACTTGTGCCACCTCCGAAGCATCCATCTTACCTGTATTCTCTATATCAAAGCTAACGGTAACCTGATGCTCACCCGTTTTCTCCGCAGCCATATTACTATAAGCGAAAGTAGTATAGGACAAACCGTAGCCAAACGGATAGAAAGGTTCTTTTCCCGAACGGTCGTATCCACGATAACCGACAAAGACACCTTCGGAATAGTCTACACGCTTAATCTCCGCCTTTAAGTTCTCGTAATAACTGCCGTGCACTGGATTATCTTCCCATTTCCGCTCGATAGAAATCGGTAGCTTTCCGCTTGGAGAAATCTTACCGGTCAGGATTTCAGCAATTGCCTGACCGCCTTCCTGCCCCGGATACCAGGCCATAAGAATCGCTTTTGCAGCATCATACCAGTTGGTGAAATCCACACCGCCACCGGCGTTCAGTACAACCACAACATTGGGATGCATAGACGCAATCTTCTTGATAAACAATTCCTGATAGCGAAGCAAGGCAAACGGACGGTCAAAGCCTTCGCCTTCGGTATTACTATTGAAACCTGTGCAGAACACAACATTATCCACCTTTGCCAATCCTTGACGAAGTTTCGCCTCATTAAGGCTATAAGCATTAAAACGAATGATGGCCGAAGAAATATTATCAAAGAATTCAATCCGGAAACGGTACTCCTTACCCCCCTCAACCGGCAGTTCAACTTCACGGCTAGAGTAGGAATGATTTCCCCAATCTCCTGTAATATGCTTGTCATTCACAAACAGACGATAACCGTCATCACCACCGATATGAAGTTTCAACTGCCCGTCAGTTTGTGGCATGTAGCAGGCTGTCCAACGGACAGAGAATCCATCTGTCGGAAAGCCGTCCAAAGGTGCTCCATATCCCCAGTCATAATCAACAGAGGATTCCGTGCGTATTACTTCAGGCTGGCCCGAAAGGGTCTTGTTTTTAAAGTATTCAGCTTTGAAGCCTTTCATCTGACGATTAGCATCAGTATAAAACTCATGGACAATATCTTCATAAATCACATCATCCGTCAATAGTAACAGATTCTTTTTCTTCAATTCTTTCAAGCCTTGAGCCACTGAGACGGTAGAAAAAGGAGTGACAAAACCACTGCCGCCACCGGTAGGAATCAAATTTGCATTAGGCCCCATCACGGCTGTCTTTCCTTTCAGCGGGAGCAAGTTTCCTTCATTCTTCAACAGGACTACACCCTCGCGCGCCAGTTCTAAAGCTGTCTGGCGGGAGAAAGGATTATCCTCTGCGATGTTGCTGTCTTTCTGTTCCTTATCCAGCATACCATAAGCAATCAAAGTTTGCAGGATGTGTTGTACTTTCAGGTTGATGGTTTCTTCTGTCACTGTGCCGGCTTTGATAGCAGGCAACAGATTCTCCAAATTCATAAAACGTCCTTTCGGCATTTCGAGGTCAAGTCCGGCGTTAGCAGCGCCTACGGCGGAATATACAGAAGTCCAGTCCGACATCAGAATACCTTTGAAGCCCCAAAGATTGCGCAAGACATCAATATTCAACCATTTATGTTCGGTGGCATGAACACCGTTCAAGAGATTGTAGCTGTTCATTACGGCGCCGACATTAGCTTCCTGTACTGCTTTCCGGAAAGCCGGGAAATAGATTTCCTGCAAAGTACGCTCGTCTATGTCAGAGCTGGCATGGTGGCGGCTCCATTCCTGGTTGTTGGCAGCAAAGTGTTTGATTGTAGCAATGACTCCTTCCGATTGTACTCCCAGGATATATTGTTTCGCCGTTTCACCTGTCAAGTAAGGGTCTTCACCGAAGTATTCAAAGTTACGGCCGCACAATGGAGCACGATAGATATTCACGCCCGGACCAAGCAGAATATTAACTCCTCTTGCCTTGGCATCCTGTCCCAAGCCTTGCCCTAACTTATAAAGTAATTCCCGGTTCCAAGTAGAAGCGGAAAGTATTCCGGAAGGATATAAAGTGCTCTTGGGAGCATGATTACGAATTCCCTGCGGCCCGTCAGCCAACTTGATTTCAGGTATTCCCAAACGGGGAATGGCACGCAGAGAAAAACTGGTATATCCGGAAATATACTCTATTTTCTCTTGCAAAGTCATTTTTGATACAATGTCCTTCGCACGTTGTTCGGCATGGGGAGTGATTGTCTGTGCACAGGTTAATATGCTCCATGCAAGCATACATAAACCTATGCCTCCTATTTTCTTTTTCATGGTGATTCTGTGTTAATATAATATGTGTAAAAACCAACTTAGCTATCAGCTCTTCACACACTTTTGTTCTTTACATTTTTAGTCTATCAGTTCTATTTTAACGGTCTGTCCTTGTACCAGAATATGATATTCGCCGGCTTCAAGGAAGCGTTTACCATCCTCATTGACAAAACCGAAATCACGTTCCAGGTCGATGTCGAAACGGAAAGTCTTCGTTTCTCCGACTTTGATAAATTGTTTCTCAAAGTGTTTCAGTTCTTTCACCGGACGGGTGATAGAGCAATAAGGATCGGAAATAAACCAATGAACAGTCTCTGCTCCGTCGCGGGCACCGGTGTTGGTGACGGTCACTTCTGCCGACAGTTTATCGCCGCGCTTCACCTTAGTAGCAGAAGGGGTAACAGTGCCATACTTAAATTCGGTATAACTTAATCCATGCCCGAACGGATATAACGGATCGCTTGTTATATCTTTATAAAATCCCTGATGTCCGCGTCCGCTCTTGCGGCGATTATAATAAATAGGAATTTGTCCTGTGGAATAAGGGAACGTCATGGCTAGTTTACCGGAAGGGTTGATACGTCCGGATAAAATTCCTGCCATTGAACGCGCACCATTTATTCCCGGTTGCCATATCTCCAATATAGCATCACAAAGAGGTTCCATGCGATTTAACTCCAAGGGACGTCCATTAGAAAGCACCAATATAATAGGTTTACCAGCCTCCTTTAGTTCTTTCACCAATTCTTCCTGAATCTGTGGCAAAGCAATCGTAGAACGGGAAGCATTCTCACCACTCCAGGTAAGCATCTCACCCAAACAAACAATGACTACATCAGACCAACGAGCAACGTCCAATGCGCCAGCAAAACCTGAACGGTCATTGCCCTGCGGTTTGCATCCCATTGCATAACGTAATTCGGCGTCTCCTCCAAACTCGGCAGTCAACCCATCATAGAGCATTTCCACATCCGTATCTTTTCCATGTCCGCACCAGGAACCCAATAAGTCCCAACCATTTTTTGCCATTGGACCTACTACGGCAATCTTTTTTTTGTTTGTAAGTGGTAATATCTGATTGTTATTTTTCAACAACACCATTGATTCTGCTGCCAGTTGAGCGGCCACAGCCATACTTTGCGGACGGAAAAAACGATCCTTCTCATTGGTAACCGGAGTATAAGGACGTTCGAACAAACCCAGACGGAATTTTACACGCAATACTCGACGGACTGATTCGTCAACTTGTGCCATTGTTACCTTACCTTTCTCTACAAGCTCTTTCAGATGACGATCGTAGGCATGAGACATCATATCCATTTCAAGCCCCGCATTAAAAGCATACCGAGCAGCATCTTTCTTTGTAGCGGCTAATCCCTGATTTTTTAACTGTTCCACAGCCCCCCAGTCAGACACAATGAACCCGTCATGTTTCCAGCGTTTCTTTAATATCTCGGTCATGATATAAGGATTAGCTGACCCAGGTACTCCACTGATGTCATTGAAAGAACTCATCAAAGTGGCCGCACCAGCTTTCACTCCCATCTCATAGGGCAGTAGATAAGTATCCCAAAGAGTTTGAGCTGAAATTTCTGTATAAACATAATCTCGCCCAGCCTCCGAAGCACCATATCCTACATAGTGTTTCAGACAAGCAGCCATACGGTTCTCTGCTGACATATCATCTCCCTGATACCCACGCACCGAAGCAGCGGCAAACACTCCATTTGTATAAGGATCTTCACCATATCCTTCGGCTACACGTCCCCATCGAGGATCACGTGCCACGTCGATCATGGGAGAAAAAGTCCAATCAACCCCAGACATGCGGGCTTCTTGTGCAGATACCGCACATGCCTGTTCTACCAATCCCGGATTCCATGAACAGGCCTGCCCCAACGAAATAGGATATATGGTGCGAAATCCATGAATAGCATCGTAGCCAAAAATGATGGGAATGCCCAAACGAGATTCTTCCATCGCTTTTTTCTGCATACTATTACGCAATTCTGGATTTATATCAAAGTATATCAAAGAACCAATCTCTGACGGTACTTTTTTCACTTCTTCGCCAACATTATTCACATTGTTATTTCGTCCCAATGTATATTGGTTTAGCTGCAAAATCTTTTCCTCCAATGTCATACGCGATATTAAATCATCAATACGTTTTTCAATTGGAGCTTTGGCATCCTTATACAAAGGAATACTCTTTTTATCTTTTGACGAAAGAGAATGTGTGACTCCCAATAGGCACAATCCCAAAATCAAAACTTTTTTTCTCATCTGTTTTTTCGTCGGTTAGTTATCATTTCTATTTTTCAATTGATTATGACTTACCGAGCTGTCACTTCAAATAATTTCAACCATCCGGCAGATGTCACATTGTTCTTCACAGCAAGGTGAATTCCAATCTCATTCTGCTTTGTCGTATCAACAATACCAACAGCCCACATGTATTTACCTGCTCCCACGCCTTCAACCCGGGTCGTAAACATATATGATTTAGCCGTACCTTTCACCCAATCACAAGCTTCCGGTTCTCCATCAACAAATACATACTTCGGTTTATCATTCTTGGTGTCCAATAAAGCAAAAGCTACTTTATATTTATTCTTCCACTGGGGAATATTTGTCGGACAATATCCCCAACCAAAATTATTCCACCGATGGGCTATTTCAATCTGTTTACCATTAGAGATAGTTGTAGGCAAAGAAATCCTGTCCGGAAATAAACGGTAGCTTCCTTCTGTACAGAATTGTTTAACTAATTGGAAAGCTTCATTAAACCATGAATAAGCTTCTCCATTATGAAAGTCTGAATTATAGCGTAAATCCATCATATTGACGCAGGCTGTTTTAGCCTCATCAAACTCACCCTGACGTACTTCTGCATAATTGGCATATCCATCTCCCTGAATCGAGTTTCCATGAGAATTTTTCACCCAGCCACCTTCCATTACTACAGGAACGAGATACTTCCACTTGGCTATAAAATTGCGTTCCCAAGTAGAATAGTAAGTTTTCATACCAAACGCATCGTGACGTAATGAATATCCTTTAGCCACTGCTTTTCCTATTAATCTTTCAGTATCCTTATCATAATTATTGCCGTCCCATTCCTTGCTTGTACCTATCCAACGATGATAATTTACAAACACAGGAACTTTATCAAATACTTGAGAATATAAATCTGTCACCCAATCGAAAACAGCCTCACGAGTCGGTAGCTCCGGTTTTCCCAACTCACGCACCTGATAGTACCATACACTATGATACTCTCCCCATTTTCCAAATCCTGAACCACTTACAAACTGTACTTTGTCGGGATCATTAAAATCCTTAGCCAAAGCCCTGATAAATTTCTCATAATATTTCTGGAAAATAGGATCATCCGGATAGGGAGACCATACTTTTACTGAACCTGTTTGTGTTTCATAGCCTTTCGCGCCAGCCTCTTTTACAAAATTCGGAGTAAAATTATAGTGCTTATCGCGGCTATCCACCACAAAAGTAAAGGCCAATTTCATATTTCTTTGCTTAGCTCCCTCTATCAACATCTTCAGTCGCTTAGCCGAAGGGGTATCACAATCGGAGTTCCATGCATATTTTCCTTCTTCAGGATTAAAATCAGCCCAGGCACCACGAAGGTATAAGGTATTTGCATAATCAGAGACCTTTACAGTGCCTTCCGATGACGGGAAATTATCATAATCCTGCCAGAATGTGGAAGATAAACCATCACCAATACCCGCATATAATACCCATCCGGAAAGAGGATTATGCAAAATGATATTTCGATTCTGCTTTACCGTGACAATGCTGTTCCCAGGAATAGAAGTATCTTCTACCAAACCATCATCACCATTATCACCTCCTTCTTCATCATTATCACTGTCGCAAGCGACTAATGATATAGCCATAGAAAAAATAAGCCCGCAACTTATTTTTCTCAAACTGCACATATTTTGAAAATTAATCTTCATACCTATAGCTCTTATTTTTTTATGCTTACTTTCGACAATTTTAACCAGCCCGAATCCAATATATCCCCTTTGGCGGCAATATCCAGCCCTACGAGATCTTTATTACTCCGGTCAACCAAGCCCACAGCCCAAACATAAGTACCCGTTTCAACTTTGGACATATCCGGCTCAAATACATATTCAGCGGGACTTCCTTTTATCCACTTGGATAAATCTGTATCCGTATCCACAAATGTATATCGCACCTCATTCGTTTCAGAATCAAGCAAAGCGAAAGCTACTTTATATTTTTGATTCCATTGCGGAATATTAGTAGGACAGTACCCCCATCCCAGATTGTTCCAGCAATGTTTAATAGTCGGCGTTGTTTTTTTAGAGACTTCTAACGGCAAAGAGATTTCACTGGGATAGAGCCTATACCCGCCTTCCCGAAGGAATCGGCGTACTAAATCAAAAGCATCTTTAAACCAGGACTTTGTATCACCAAAACGAAAATCCATCATATTGACATGTGCCTCTTTGCTGTCATCAAACTCACCGCGTCTTACGTCCTCGTGTGAATCCTTGCGATATCCTCTAGGATCCTGCCAATAATTATGTGATTTGACAATCCAGCCACCTTCCATAATAATGGGGCATATATTACGATATTTTTTTGCGAACCTACGCTCCCAACTACCATAATAGGTTGTCATACCAAATGCATCATGACGTAATGAATATCCTTTCTTGATTGCTTCTTCCAGCATTTCTTCACTGTCAGCAGCAAAATGTTCATCATCTACCCAATCTTTTCCCGCACCAATCCATCTATGGTAGTTAATTACTACCGGAACTTTATCAAAAGCTTGAGAATATATATCTGTCACCCAATTGAAAACTGCTTTCTTTGGAGTATCATCACCTGTTGAATAAATCATTGTATGATATTCTCCCCATTTCCCAAGTCCGAATCCATCTATAAATTCAACTTTCGAAGGATCGTTGAAATCTTTAGCCAGAGCCTTCACAAATTTAGTATAGTACTTCTGAAAAACAGGATCGTCAGAATAAGGTGACCATTTACCTTTATTCATAAATCCTTTTGCACCGGCATCTTTTACAAATTGAGGAGTAAATTCTGTTCTCTTATCACGACTGTCAACTACAACACGAAATGCCAAACGCATATTCCGCTGATAAGCTCCTTCAATATATGCTCTCAAATTAGAATCAATTTTCCAACCATATACATCTTCCTGTGGATTAAAATCTGTCCAACTAGCGCGAATATAAAGCGTATGAGCATAATCTGTCACACTAACATTGTGTCCCAGTTCAGGAATATACATATGGTCATACTGTGCCCAAAAATCCGCAGCATCCACTCCCATACTTGCATAGAGCACCCATCCTGTAAGCGGGTTATGAAGAATACGCAAAGAATCAGGCTGAATCGTAACTATGTTATTCTCTGATAGTTCCTTATCAAATGAAACGGCTGAATTCTCGTCTCCGAAAACAGGAGATAAAAGGAACATAAACAGACAAAGAGACACAATTACTCTATAATAACTAATCTTTCTTACAACCATACTACTAATTGTTTTTTTAAAGAGTGCTATATCATTGTTCTCTTTATTCATATAAAAATCACGAGATTGATATAGCACTCTTAATATTATCCTGCTTGATTATCTCTTATCAAAGAATACTGTCAGTTCTTTAATATCTAATTCTATGTAATTAACTCCTACAGGTACACTAAAGAAGGCATAGCGGTTATGAGATTGCCCTCCGACTACAGTCTGTTTCTGATTGTAGTCACTCTCTGCAATATCAAGGCAACCGTCATAAGATCCTCTGATGGCATCTGCTGTTGAACCAAAAGTATAGCAACCGGCACTTTGCGGTCCGACTTTAAAGTTCAATCCACCTGGATGTGCATTTCCATCTTTGTCTTTAATGGAATTCTTTCTGGGTAACTCCGCTCCTTTGTATATAAACAAATAAGGATTTGCCAAACTAGGTGTCATAGAATGAGCCATAGTGAATCCTGTATCACCAGTACCATCTTTAGCCCATCCATCGTATGGTCCCCAAATAAAGACTCTTTCAATAGTGGTAGTCACCGTATTATTGTTCCATATCCACGAAACAACCATGGGTTTAGGATCTGTTTCGGGGGAGTAAATCGTAACCTTTTTAGTATTTATATTAATCACAACACGATAGACACCCGCAGTCTTAATATTCCAATGATAAGCAAGTGCAGCTGCTTCCGGGCTCATTGTCGAGATATTCATTGCTGTGCCATCTGTAAAATCGCCTGATTCTTCCGGAGCAATAGCCATATCTTTCTGTCCGTTAAACAAGATTGGGAAATAAATAGTACCTGGTTGCAGTTCTGCATGGAACGCATATTGATTTTCATCTTCTATAGTGCGAGTCATCTCTACATCTGCGCTAACACAAGTTCCGGCAATATAGATTTTATCAGCTTCTATAAAATTACTAGCCAAACCTATAGTAACGGTACGTGCTTCAAAATCTACCACTACACGATACTGCCCATCTTCAGGAATCACCCAATATCCAGCATTATCTGTCCCCTTAATTTTAGCTTCCATTGCTCCATCAGTAATCTGTTGTTCTGCAGCAACTGGTGAAATGGCATTAATCTTATTTTCATCTTTCCAAACAATCGGGAAGTGAAGATTACCTGCCTTCAAGTCACAAATGGAAACATAACGCTTCGGCTGACTTTCCATTGGCAAGATTTCAATATCTTCACCATCAACAGCTGTGCCTGACAT
>OLDZ01000380.1_pt1 | contig 10961 bp, 10 predicted proteins | sample 1601981 | NCBI WGS metagenome assembly OLDZ01 (sample SAMN02674970, study PRJEB24791) | human gut metagenome, SKBSTL043 | isolation source: stool | host: Homo sapiens | place: USA
GTTTGTCATACTAGGTTATATTGTCTGGGGGTATATTATCATTATTTGGTTATCCGGGAATATAATAAACTATACTTGTGCCATCGAAGTGGCACAAAGGTGCCAATATAGTGGCACGAATCAGCCTTCTATTTCGCTAAGTTCCAACCAACGCATTGTCTTTTCGTCAATCATATCATTGACTTCGGGCAAACGTTTTGACTTTTCAGTCAATTCGTCAACGGAAAGTGTGCCGCTACAAAGAAGTTCCTCAATTTGTGTTTTTTCAGCTTCCAGTTCGGCGATTTCTTTTTCCAGTTGCTCGAATTCACGCTTTTCTTTAAAGCTCATCTTACGCTTGTCGTTCAGACGGACACGGGCGGTCTTTTCTTCCTGCGGCTTCTCTGCTTCTTTCTCTTTTTGTTCCTTTGCTTCTTTCCAGTTACGATAATCACTATAATTTCCGGGGAAGTCACGAATATCTCCCTGTCCGTTGAATACCATCAGGTGATCTACTACTTTATCCATAAAGTAACGGTCATGGGAAACGACAATCACACAGCCTTTGAAGTTTTGGAGATATTCTTCGAGCACATTCAGCGTGATAATATCGAGGTCATTGGTAGGCTCGTCCAATACTAGAAAGTTAGGATTACGCATCAGGATGGTACAAAGGTAAAGACGGCGACGCTCTCCCCCACTCAATTTATAGACATAGCTATGCTGGGTTTCAGGAGTAAACAGGAAATGCTGCAGAAATTGAGAAGCAGTCAGCTTCTTTCCATTGCCCAATTCGATGACTTCGGCAATATCCTGTATCACATCAATCACTTTCATCTGTTCGTCAAACTGAAGTCCGTCCTGCGAATAATAACCGAAACGAACTGTTTCGCCAATATCCACTGTTCCGCTATCAGGCTTGACTTGTCCCATCAATATCTTGATAAAAGTAGATTTTCCGGTTCCGTTATTTCCTACAATTCCCATCTTCTCATAACGAGAGAAGATATAAGAGAAATCATCCAGAATCTTTAGATCTCCGAAACTCTTGAAAAGATGGTCAGCTTCGAATATCTTGCTTCCGATATACGATGCTTTCACTTCCAGCTTTACATTATCAGTATTAAAACGCTGCTTCGCAACCTTTTCCAATTCGTAGAAAGCATCTTCCCGGTAACGGGCCTTATGTCCGCGTGCCTGCGGCATCCGGCGCATCCAGTCGAGTTCTGTACGATACAGATTATTGGCACGCTCTATTTCCACGCTCTTAGATTCAATACGTTCCTGACGCTTTTCGAGATAATAGCTGTAGTTACCTTTATATTGGTAGATTTGTTGATTGTCTATTTCGATAATCTCGGAGCAAACACGATCAAGGAAGTAACGGTCGTGAGTCACCATCAGCAGGCTAAGGTTGGTACGACGCAGGTAATCTTCCAACCATTCGGTCATATCCAAGTCCAGGTGGTTGGTCGGCTCATCAAGGATTAACAGATCCGGTTCGGTAATCAAAGCGTTCGCCAAAGCAACACGCTTCAGCTGTCCGCCGGACAGTTGCTTCACTTTCTGATCGAAATTACGGATTTTAAGTTGTGAAAGGATTTGCTTGGCTTTCTGTTCATACTCCCAAGCTTTCTCCTGATCCATACGTGCCAAGAGGTTTTCCAATCCCGGATGACCTTCGGTTTCCATGCAGCGTTCGTACTCCTTTATCAATTCCACCGTGCTGTTACCATGATGGAAACAGGCTTCGAGCACTGTCAGTTCTTCGGGATATTGCGGATCCTGTTCCAGGTAATCCACCCGAAGATCACGACGAAAAACAATATTACCGCTATCATAACCTTCCTTTCCGGCAATGATATTCAGTAAGGTAGTCTTTCCACTACCGTTCTTTGCTATTAATCCTACCCGCTGACCTTCGGCAATGCCCAAAGATACATTTTCAAAAAGAACCAAGTCACCGAAAGACTTGGTCAGGTTATCTATCTGTAAATAAGGTACTGCCATTTTAATCCAAACACTTCTTATATTCTTCTATTACATTGCAAGGCTCTCCCGCCTTTACTTTACTCCAAACGAGCTTCATCGGGTCGATGGTCCGATCTTTATATTGGAGAACAGGAGCTTCCCGGTTGCCGTCAATCAACGTTTTCCATTCCATGCCATCCACTTCATTTGCCAGAATTGCACAAACAGTGATACCAATAGCCAACCATTCTTCTTTCTTTTTCGAACCAATCTTACCGCTGTCAATCACTTGTTGAAGTTTCTCCAAGTCCTCTTCTATTCCTTGGAAATCCTTTTTCAGTTCCTGCTTCACAGTAGATACCACCCATTCATATCCCTCATTAATCAAATAAATTTCAGAAAGACGTACAGGAATCAATTCAGCAGGATACTTCTGTCCTTCTTTACGTACCTCCAAAGTAGCGATTACATCTTCCGCCTCCTTCACAACTCCACCTTTAGGCACGGTGAAAGAACATTCAAAAGCAATATCGTCAACGCCTGTAATCCACAAATGGGAAGTATAATAAGTTCCCTCCTCCTGAAACATTTCTTTACTATACGCACATTCCCACGTTCCGACTTTCACCAATGAAGCCGAATCGTTCTCTTTCAGTTCCTGCCGGATGGCATCTTTGCCATAACCGGCTTTTCCTTTAAATGCGGATATACGAAAATTCCCCGTCCATACATCGGGATTATAGAAAAGAAAAGAGCCTTCGCCATCTTCAAACTCATTCCAGTCTGATGGATAGTTCATAGAAAACCATGCTCCGGGAGAGATAAATTTCTTGCCTTGCATCCTTTTACTTTAAAATGATTACTTGGCAAAAGTACAAATTAAATACGAATTACAAAACATCATTTCCCTATTGGCTGTATTTTCCTCCGCACATCTTTAGAAATCTCCAGAAACATATAATTCAATTTCCCGGAATGAATACCTTCTTCGTTCTCCTTATACTTCTTATTAGCATATTGCTTCGATTTCTCGAAAGTCAATAGCGACATTTCATTCTGCGACTTGCCTACCATTGTGGAGTCCAGCTGTTCATCCGGGAAAAAGTCATCCAGATCGACATCACCAATCATTGTTGTTTCCAGGAAGTTCTTATCAGTATGTGAATTATCGGTATAATACCCCACAAACATGTGTCCCGGCGTACGTACCAGAATAGGATCTATATTTATAGCCCGAAGCAGTGATGCAAACAGTACGCTACCGTCCACACAATTAATCTGCGAAGATTCCAGTGCATCATCAAACGTACGAACCCGTTGCGAGAAAACAACATTGCTCGAAAGGCTGGTGTTGGAAACAGAACTGTAACGGAATTTGCGTTTCTGCAATATATTCCAGAGAGCATACACCTGCTTGTCCACCGCCCCTTTAGCCTTACTCTGATAGCCTAAGAAGCGATTGACAATACGAGTATTCAGTGCTTCGCGAAGCAACTGGTCAATCATCGGATTCTCTTCATTGACATAGGCAGCAAAGAAAATACTTGTATCATGGAATTTGGTTCCATTCGATACATACCCCAACAGACATTCATTGATACTGCGCACAGAGAATGTACGCACCCGTTGCCCCAGATCTTTTCCATTCATCTCGACAGTAATAGCCACACTTACCGGTTCTGCCTGCACCTCATTTTTCAGAGCTTCATAGTTCCAGATGATATCAGGATAAATCGTATATTCCGTTCGAGGCTTGTTTAGTACAAATTCCGACACCGAACGGGAGAAAAAAGGCGTTTCAGCCACTTCAATCCGTACCCGGCTATAGGCTGTCTTCGACTTCACCCGAACAGCAATACACGATTTCGGATTCCCCAAATAATTAGAATCCGACGGAACAATCACCTGCGCATCAGTAGTGGCAACAGACAAAATCGCTGAAGGAAATATATTTCCGCCCAGATCATCCACAATTTCAAAACCGGAATTGAATGAAGTATATTTAAACACAGACATACCGCCAAGGAGAATTAACAGTACCACCACAGATCCTATTATTTCCTTCCGATGCCGTTTTAAGTCAATTTTTATCATTATTTGTAGTTTCTATAATCAAACGTTTCTATTGTATCTCGCTAACAAAGATAACAAATAGTGAGCGGTTTTTCCTCTTACAATCAACAAAAACTTCCATATTCCTCATCAATTCTCGGAATTCCCGGAATGTAACACGATTGTAACGTCTGTTTCATCTGCCCGTAACAAAGTCTCCTCATCTTTGCAAAGGATAAAATAAAAACGTAACTTTGTCATATCACATTAATACATACATCTTATGAACGATTACCGTATTCTAGTTGTCGACGATGAAGAAGACCTCTGTGAGATTCTGAAATTCAATCTTGAAAACGAAGGTTATGAAGTTGATACTGCAAACTCTGCTGAAGAAGCAATGAAGATGGACATCAGCAGCTATCACTTGATTCTCCTCGATGTGATGATGGGAGAAATCTCCGGATTCAAAATGGCGAACATCCTGAAAAAAGACAAGAAAACAGCTAAAGTGCCTATTATCTTTATCACAGCAAAAGATACCGAAAACGATACTGTGACCGGATTCAACCTGGGAGCAGACGATTATATTTCAAAACCTTTCTCGCTGCGTGAAGTCATCGCCCGTGTGAAAGCCGTATTAAGACGCACAGTAACAACGGAAACGGAAAGAGTCCCCGAACGTCTTACTTATCAGTCGCTCGTTATTGACATCACAAAGAAAAAAGTAAGTATCGACGATGAAGAAGTGCCATTGACCAAAAAAGAATTTGAGATCTTGCTTCTGCTGGTACAGAATAAAGGACGTGTATTTTCCCGTGAAGACATCCTGGCCCGCATCTGGAGTGACGAAGTGTACGTGCTCGACCGTACCATCGACGTAAACATCACCCGTCTGCGTAAAAAGATTGGGGTATACGGCAAATGCATTGTCACCCGTCTCGGATATGGATACTGTTTTGAAGCTGAATAAATAATTATACCGAATTAAATAGTTATTATGAACCTGCCTGTAACTCAAAAGCATTTTCTTTCTTTTAGCCGAAAGCTTTTCCTTTCGGTTATTTCACTATTCCTGGTATTTGCCATTTGTTTTATTGCGTACCAGTATCAACGTGAACGGGAATATAAAATAGAACTGCTAAACACCAAACTGCAAGATTACAACAGCAGGCTCTACGAACAACTGGAGAATCAACCTCTTGACAGTGAAATCATCGACGGTTATATCAATAACCATATCCTGGAAGACTTGCGTGTAACCCTTATTGATGCTCAAGGAAATGTTGTTTACGACAGCTATCCAAGTCATAATAACCAGATGGAGAACCACCTGAACCGTCCGGAAGTACAGAAAGCCATAAAACATGGCAACGGATATGATGTACGCCGTACTTCCGAGACAACCGGAGTTCCCTATTTCTATTCGGCCACTCATTATAAAGATTATATTGTCCGTTCGGCTTTACCTTACAATGTCAGCCTCATCAACAACCTGCAAGCAGACCCGCACTATTTATGGTTTACCGTAATCGTGACCTTATTATTAATGATTATCTTCTACAAATTCACCAACAAACTGGGGACTTCCATCAGCCAGCTCCGTGAATTTGCGATGCGCGCCGACCGGAACGAGCCTATCGAAATGGCTATGCAATCCGCCTTCCCGCACAACGAACTGGGAGAAATATCACAGCACATCATTCAAATCTACAAACGACTGCACGAAACCAAAGAAGCTCTCTACATTGAACGTGAAAAGCTAATCACCCACCTTCAAATCTCACACGAAGGACTAGGTATATTTACTAAAGACAAAAAAGAGATTCTTGTCAACAATCTTTTCACCCAATACAGTAACCTGATTTCAGACTCCAACCTGGAAACAACAGAAGAAGTCTTTGCCATCAGCGAACTGCAAGAGATCATTCATTTTATCAATAAGAATCAGCAAGAACGTTCGAGAGGAAAAGGTGAAAAACGAATGTCTGTCACCATCAATAAGAATGGACGGACATTTATCGTAGAATGTATCATCTTCCAGGATGCCAGCTTCGAGATTTCCATCAACGACGTTACCCAGGAAGAAGAACAGGTTAGACTCAAACGCCAACTGACCCAGAATATCGCCCATGAGTTGAAAACTCCCGTCAGCAGTATCCAAGGGTATTTGGAAACCATTGTCAGCAATGAAAATATTCCACGCGAGAAGATCAACGTATTCCTCGAACGTTGTTATGCACAAAGCAACCGTTTAAGTCGGTTATTACGCGACATCTCCGTACTCACCCGCATGGATGAAGCCGCCAGCATGATCGACATGGAACGGGTAGACATCAGTGTGTTGGTAGGTAACATCATCAACGAAGTATCGTTGGAGCTTGACGAAAAACATATTACAGTCGTCAACTCCTTAAAGAAGAGTATACAAATCAAAGGAAATTACTCACTACTTTATTCCATCTTCCGTAATCTAATGGACAATGCCATCGCATACGCCGGAAGTAATATCCAGATCAATATCAACTGTTTCCGTGAAGATGAGAATTTCTACTATTTCAGCTTTGCCGACACAGGTATTGGAGTATCTCCCGAACATCTGAATCGTCTCTTCGAACGTTTCTACCGGGTAGACAAAGGTCGTTCACGGAAAGTAGGTGGAACAGGACTGGGACTAGCTATTGTGAAGAACGCCGTCATCATCCACGGTGGCAGCATCTCCGCCAAGAACAATCAGGGAGGCGGGCTGGAATTTGTATTTACATTGGCAAAGGAGAAGTAAAATCAGGAGTTATCCTGCAAAACTTGTCTAATCAAAAAAACTAACAGAAGAGAACGCAGCAAAATAAAAGGAAGAAAAATTCTTTGAATAAAGTAGAAAGGACATTATCTTTGTCACCAATGTAATCTACATAAATTCAATGTAATAATTGTTAGTTATGAAAACAAACATCCATATTCTTCCAGCTATATGCATCCTTTGCCTTTGTGCCTGCAAAAGCGGCAACGCTTCCAGTCTGAACAAAAATGATGTAATACAAGACACCATTAAAACCTTTACATTGCCTGCCATCCCCCCAATGATGACAGCCCCGGAACAACGGGCAGACTTTCTGGTAAAACACTATTGGGATAACGTCAACTTCGCCGACACTAATTACATCCACCACCCCGAAGTGACCGAACAAGCTTGGGCGGATTATTGTGACATACTGAATCACGTCCCGTTGGAAACTGCACAAGAAGCCATGCGGAAAACAATCGAACAAACGAATGTAGACAAAAAAGTATTCACCTACATCACCGACCTGGCGGATAAATATTTATACGACCCCAACTCCCCCATGCGTAACGAAGAATTCTATATTCCCGTATTAGACGCCATGTTAGCTTCTCCCTTGTTAGAGGAAATTGAGAAAGTACGTCCTAAAGCCCGCCGGGAATTAGCACAGAAAAACCGTATCGGAACCAAAGCCCTGAACTTCAGCTACACATTAGCTTCCGGCGCACAAGGCTCCCTCTATCAACAGCAAGCCGACTATATCCTCCTATTCATCAACAACCCCGGCTGTCATGCCTGCACAGAAACAATAGATGCCCTGAAAAACGCACCTATCATCAACCGACTTTTGGGACAAAAGAAACTAACAGTCCTCTCTATCTACCCTGACGAAGAGTTGGACGAATGGAGAAAACACCTGAATGAATTCCCCAAAGAATGGATCAACGGATATGACAAGAAATTTGCCATCAAAGAACAACAACTATATGATTTGAAGGCTATCCCCACCCTCTACCTTTTAAACAAAGAAAAGACCGTGCTCCTAAAAGACGCCACCGCACAAGCTATCGAAGAATACTTAACTAATGTTGAACTAGAGTAAAACGATACAAAAATGAGGGTGTTCGGAGAGGGCTGTACAAAGCGCTGAAACGCCCACCAGTAAAGGGGGAAAAGCCAATGAAAACCAGTAGAGTAGAGAAGAGTAAAGAAGAGTAAGTAAAAGTATTATTTCTGTTATAAACAACAGCAATAATACTGGGCAGAGAAGATGGCTTTGGATGCTGCCGTTGTCGGTTCGGACCACTTCGTCGGTGCCGTTTCTGTTCCCGTGTCCCTCATGAACTGTTCGTCCGGCAGATGACCGACTTTTGTCTGGTAGGTTGTTGATGCTCGCCCGGTAGGTAACGGACATTCACACGGTAGATAACCTACGTTTGTACGTTAGGTAAATTCTATATTATTTCACGGGCTACCGTTTCAATACTTGTTTGCTAAAGTATCATTTGCTTCAAAACCGTACCGGAAGGAATGAAACGGATTGATAATTGTTTTTAGTAAGATTGTAGGCGTATCATTATTAGATATGGGATTAAAGTTGTAACTTTGTTGCTTCAAATATTAAATGAAGATATGATCGAAGTTTTAGAGTCTGCTTTACAGAAGGCTGCGGGTGAAGGAATGGATGAATTTATCCAAGCGTTTACAGATAAATATAAAGAGATTATCGGTGGCGAACTAACTGCCGAAACAATGCCTCTGCTGACAGGAGAACAACATTCTTTGCTGGCATATCAGATTTTTCGTGATGAAATAATGGTTGGTGGATTTTGCCAATTAATTCAGAACGGCTATGGTGGATATATCTTTGATAATCCGTTTGCGAAAGTGATGCGTTTATGGGGGGCAGAAGAATTCTCTAAATTAGTCTATAAGGCTAAGAAAATCTTTGATTCCAACCGGAAAGACTTGGAAAAGGAACGGACGGATGATGAATTTATGGCTATGTACGAGCAATATGAAGCTTTTGATGAGTTGGAAGAAGCTTATTTAGAGATGGAAGAACAAGTCACAGCATTGATTGCAAGCTACGTAGATGATCATTTGGAACTTTTTGCAAAAATAATAAAGTAACGGATGCAGTATTTTTTAAGTACTTGCATTTATTAATTATGAATTAGAATTTATATCTTTGCAAAATCTAAAAAATATGTTTATGAAACAAGTGAAATTTTTCTTGGTGGCTTTGATGGCTGTGGTTATGGGTGTGTCGGTTACTTCATGTATGAATGGAGATGATAATAGTGGACCACGAACTTTGAGTGTCATTGCAAAACTGGATTCTTATGGTAGTAATTTTAAAATGATAGATGGGACTAAGTTGGTTCCTACTGATCCGACTAGCATTATGCTTTTGAATTCAGGAATGTACATTGTTAATGGTCAGTATAATGTAGAAGATGTGAATGTTAATGCAGCTTCTATAACTTTTACATTGACTTCAACTCCTACCAATATTGATGGACCGAGCGTAACTTCTACACCGGATGATGCCGATGCAACAATGTATGCTTTGAATTATGAGAATACATATTATCCTTATTTCTTTGATAAGAATACATTAATTCTTCCTGCAATGTTTCATTTTAAAAACTCATCAGTATCAACTGAATTAGAAGCAGAGTTGAAGAAACATAAATTTATTCTTTCATATGATGCGGAAAAAGTCGCTGAAGGTGGTGAAACATTAGATTTGTATGTGAATCATATTATTACTGAAGATAAAGATGAAACTCGTACATCTTACACAGTAAGCTATCAGGCTTATGATTTGTCATCAGTATTACATCAATTTACAAATCTGAAAAAGATTATAGTGCATGCTCAAGTAAATACTTCGTCTAATAAATTGGATAATTCTAGTACAAGAGAAGAGAAATTTGAAATAGATTATTCAAAGATTTCACAATAACATTGAACTACAAAGAACTATTTAACATAGCAATGAAATTGATTTCCTCTCCGGCCAAGGCCTGGGAGGAAATTTCTATGGAAGAGGATAGGCGAAAAGTATATATAGCTTTTGTCTATCCTATGATTGGTTTATGCGGTCTGTCCGTATTCGTCGGTTCGTTATTGACGAATGGATGGGGAGGTCCGCAAAGTTTCCAGATAGCTATGACCAATTGTTGTGCCGTAGCTGTAGCCCTGTTCGGTGGCTATTTTCTGGCAGCTTATGCCATTAATGAAATGGGAACAAGAATGTTTGGTATGCATAGTAATATGCCGTTGACACAACAGTTTGCAGGATATGCATTGGTTGTGCCTTTCCTGCTTCAGATAGTAACCGGACTGTTACCTGATTTTAGAATTATTGCTTGGTTGCTGCAGTTCTACATCGTCTATGTGGTATGGGAGGGAGTTCCTGTACTGATGGGAGTAGAAGAAAAACAACGATTAAAATACACCCTTTTGTCGTCTGTATTGTTAATACTATGTCCGGCGGTGATACAGATCGTGTTTAATAGACTGACGGCTATACTTAATTAATGAGTAAAGATGAAACAACCTCCTGTAAATATAAAGAATAAGCGTGCTACGTTCGATTACGAACTGACGGACACCTATACGGCTGGCATTGTGCTTACGGGCACAGAAATCAAGTCCATCCGGTTGGGGAAAGCAAGCTTAGTCGATACGTTCTGTTACTTTGCCAACGGCGAATTGTGGGTGAAGAACATGCATGTGGCCGAATACTTCTATGGTTCGTACAACAATCACAATGCACGCAGGGAGCGCAAGCTTTTGTTGAATAAGAAGGAACTTGAAAAACTGATGCGCGGCACGAAAGATCCGGGTTTCACCATTGTTCCCGTGCGCTTGTTTATCAATGAAAAAGGGCTGGCCAAACTTGTGGTGGCACTTGCCAAAGGTAAGAAGCAATATGATAAGCGCGAATCACTGAAGGAAAAAGATGACAAACGCGATATGGCGCGTATGTTTAAAAGATAATATGAGTAAACTTGGTAGTTTGGTGCGTGAGCGCATCCTTATTTTGGATGGTGCAATGGGCACCATGATACAGCAATACAACTTGACAGAGGGAGATTTTCGGGGTGAACGCTTCTCGCAGATTCCCGGACAGATGAAAGGTAAGATCGGAAGAGCACACGTCTGA
>OLDZ01000407.1_pt1 | contig 10420 bp, 7 predicted proteins | sample 1601981 | NCBI WGS metagenome assembly OLDZ01 (sample SAMN02674970, study PRJEB24791) | human gut metagenome, SKBSTL043 | isolation source: stool | host: Homo sapiens | place: USA
GTTGAGAACAAGTCTCAACAAGGTAGAAAGAATCTCATGATCGAACTGAAAACCCCTCGTGAAATCGAGGAAATGAAGCCGGCTGGTCGTTTTGTCGGCGGCATTCTGAAGGAACTGCAGGAGACCACCAAAGTTGGTACCAACCTGCTCGAAATCGACGAGTTCGTCCACAAGAAGATCGTGGACCGCAAGGGCGCCGAATCCTGCTATGTTGACTACGCTCCTGACTTCGGCACCGGCCCGTTCGCCCACTACATCTGCACCTCCGTCAACGACGCCGTGCTGCACGGCGTGCCGTACGACTACAGCCTGAAGGACGGCGACCTCGTCTCCCTCGATCTCGCCATCTCTGTGGACGGCTGGGTGGCCGATTCCGCCGTCAGCTTCGTGGTCGGCAAAGACCCGGACCCCGAAGACCTGCGCATCATCAAGTGCACTGAGGAAGCGCTCGCCGCCGCCATCGACGTGGCCAAGCCCGGCAACCGTCTCGGCGACATCTCCAACACCATCGGCGACGTCGCGCGCGAATACGGCTACCCGATCAACCTCGAGTTCGGCGGTCACGGCGTGGGCCACATCATGCACGGCGACCCGCACGTGCCGAACGACGGCCGCGCCCACCACGGCTACAAGCTGCGCGAAGGCCTGGTCATCGCCATCGAACCGTGGTTCCTCAAGACCACCGACGAGATCTTCCAGGATCCGAAGGACGGCTGGACCCTGCGTGCCTCCGACGGCTCGCGCGGCGCCCACTCCGAGCACACCATCGCCATCACCGAGAACGGCCCGATCGTCTTCACCGATCGCACCAACCTCTGATCGGCGTTTGGCGTATGGTAGGTGCCTGATTGGCCTGTGATGGGCGATCAGCGTCTCATTAGCCGTCCGTCTGTTCGCGGTTTTCCCGCGAATTCGAGACGTAACAAGCCGAAGTGCGTTTGCTTTGATAGCATGAGCGCACTTCGGCTTTCGTGTATCGACCGGCATTCGCCAGCGGTAACACAGAAGACATAGAGTACCGAACACTAGTGTTCGCGAACGCGTGAACGTTAATGTTTGGGGTAAGTGGTTCATGAAGAGGAAGGTGCGCGAATGGCAACGGCACAACTTGATGTCGATTCGAACAAGTTCAACCTGCCCGTGGTTAAGGCTAGTGCAGGGCCGGATGGCATCGTCGTTTCCAAACTGCGCAACGATGGCTGGGTAACGCTTGATCCCGGATTCCTCACCACCGCGCAGTGCGAATCGAAAATCACCTACATCGACGGCAAGCATTCGATTTTGCGCTACTGCGGTTACCCCATCGAGCAACTGTGCGAGAACTCCGATTTTCTGGAGGTGGCGTGGCTGCTGCGCCACGGCGAGCTGCCGAGCAGGGCTGAGTATGAGCAGTTCTGTGCGGACATCAATCACAAGACGATGGTTGGCGAAGACTTCCGTACCTTCATGGGTTCGTTCCCGCGCTCCGCTCACCCGATGAGCGTGCTTGCCTCCGCCATCAATGCGCTGGCCACGTTCTACCCGGACACCACCGATATTTCTGACAACGACCAGCTTGATGAGGCCGCCAAGATCATCATGGCCAAGGCCCGTACGATTGTGTCGTACATCTTCCGCCGTCGTCGCGATGAGCCGATGCTGTACCCCGATTACGCGCGCGGCTATGTGGACGACTTCCTGCGCATGTGCTTCGCTGTGCCGTACGAGCCGTTTGAATCCGACCCGCTGTATGTGCATGCTTTGGGTCGTTTGTTGATTATTCATGCCGACCATGAGCAGAACTGCTCGACCTCGGTGGTGCGTATCGCCGGTTCCGCCCACGCCAACCTGTATTCGGCGGTGGCCGCTGGCGTCAATGCGCTGTCTGGTCCGTTGCATGGTGGTGCGAATGAGGCCGTACTGCGCCAATTGAAGGCGATTCGTGATTCCGGCAAGTCTGTGGCCGAGTTCGTGCGTGATGCCAAGGAGAATGGCCAGAAGATTTCCGGCCTTGGCCACCGTGTATACAAGTCGTATGATCCGCGCGCGGCGATTGCCAGGAAGTATCTGGAAAAGATCATGGAGCGCGAAGATACGCAGAAGCTGCCGTCTGACGAGCGCGCGCTGTTCGCCGTGGCCACCGAGCTTGAAGATATTGCGCTGAATGACGAATATTTCGTATCGCGCAACCTGTATCCGAACGTCGACTTCTACACGGGCTTGATTTATCGGGCGATCGGCTTCGATCCGGCCATGTTCACCACGCTGTTCGCGCTGGGCCGCATTCCCGGTTGGATTGCGCAGTACCGTGAGATGTTGGCCGACCCGAATACCAAGATCGGCCGCCCACGCCAGGTCTACACCGGTCCGGTCGAGCGCGATTTCGTGCCGATGGACGAGCGGTGATTGTTGGTTTGAGAAAGCGCTTCGCTGGAGATTCCAGTGAGGCGCTTTCTATATGTACAGCGCAAACCAGCTATGCTGCGACGGCTGCATAAGAACTAGCAGGGCTAGTTCTGAAATTGAAATAATGTGTGCGGTATCGAGGCGCACCGAGGGAAGGCGTACGAAGGTACGTCGACCGAGGGGCAACGAAGATAACGCTCCATTATTTCAATTTCAGTTCTTGTGCAGCTTGGCGTTGAGCTCAATTCCCACCTTGCGGTAGCGGGCTTCGATGCGGCCGTTCACCGAGTTGCGGATAAACAGAATGTTGTCTTTGCCGGAGAGCTCAGCACCCTTGACCACTTCCAGCGGTTCGCCAGCGGCGGCCTTGGCCTTGTCCCAGATGGTGATCTTAGTGCCGGCGGTGATGTACAGACCGGCTTCGACGGTGCAGTTATCGCCCAGAGAGATGCCGATACCGGCGTTGGCGCCGAGCAGCGAGTGCTCGCCGATGGAATTGCGCAGCTTGCCGCCACCGGACAAGGTGCCCATGATGGAGGCACCGCCGCCGATGTCGGAACCGTCACCCACGACCACGCCTTGCGAAACACGGCCTTCGACCATGGAGACGCCGAGCGTGCCGGCATTGAAGTTCACGAATCCGGCGTGCATCACGGTGGTGCCGGAAGACAAGTAAGCGCCGAGGCGCACGCGGTCGGCGTCGCCGAGGCGCACGCCGGTGGGCACTACGTAATCGATCATGCGCGGGAACTTATCCACACCGAACACGTTGACAGTGGCGGCAGGAGCTGCGGCAGGCAGTCCGGCCTGGGAGGCGAAAGCGAGAGCGGCTTCGGTGGAGGCGCGTTCGACGTCGGCCTTGCGCAGCGTGAAGTCTTCAACGGCGAAGGGGCCGTAGTTGGTCCACACCACATTGGCGAGCTGGGCGAAGATGCCGTCGAGGTTCAGCGTGTTCGGCTTGGCCATGCGCATGCTCATCAAATGGAGCTTCAGGTAAGCGTCCGCGGCATTACTGATCGGCTCGTCCAACTGGCTGACGACGAATACCGGCACGCGGCGAATGCCACGGGCGTCGGCCTCATCGTGAGCCAAAGTACCGAAATTGTGGTTCGGGCGATCGGACTCGGCCGGTGCCTCACCGAGATTCAGTTCGGGGTACCAGACGTCCAGGGTGGTGCCGGCGGCGTCTACGCTGGCCAGACCCCAGCCCCATGCGGTACGCTCTTCGCTCATAGTTGCTCCTTATTGTTGTACGCGCTAGTGCACGCTTGTGGACGCGCGATGCGATTAATGATTCCCACCTTAGCCTTATGTGCGCCTAGGTGAGGGACGATGCCCGCGAAATGGCTTGAAATCGTATTTCCCGGTAAAAAATTACCGAGTGTGATTGGCGATGGGATGATAGGTTCTCCGGTGAAATTCGCTGGTGAACAACTCGACAAGGAGGTGTGCGATGTGATGTTGCATCATTCGGGAGCATAGGCTGTGGCCATGCGACGCCCGGCATCATAGAGTTTGCGCTTGAGCGAATCGGGCTCAAGAATCACTACGCGGCCATCCCAGGAATACTGCAATGCCCACCAGAACACAGCGCGTTCGGGAGCATCGACGATGACTTCGAACTGTGTGCCGTCCGGTGAATGTTTGATTTGAGGGTCGTCGAACCATTCGAACACGTTGTTGAGCATGGATTCGTCTCGTACGGCCATGCGGATGCGAATCGGGGCATCGGCTACGGGGTATGGACGGTGGCGCATGAAGTTCACTGCGTCAAAATCAGCTGGTGCTGGTTTTTCCAGTGGCACTGTGCCGTTCCTGCCTTTGGCGCTGACGTTGGCGATTCGGTTGACCACGAAAATGCGGAGGTTGTCTTCGCCATGCAGGTGGCAGATGAGGTAATAGCGTCCGTTCTTGTACACCATCTGGTAAGGGTCGGCGGTGTAGGTAATTCGGCCTGCACCCGTACGGCTTTTATGCGGTATCAAGGTGCCATCCGGTCCGTAATCACGGTATTGGAAGGTTACGCCGTGGCCTTCTTCGATGGCTTGATTCAGCTGGTCGATAGTGGATAGGAACTCACCGTTGATATGCGTGTAGGTGGCCACATGGTCCAGGTAGCCTACTGCCTGCCCGGCGGCGCCTGCGAGCTCGCGGATTTTACCGATGAGGTCGTCCATGGTGTCGAGGCTGATGCGAGATAGGGTAAGACTGTCTAGCAGCAGTCGCATTTCGGCGGTGGACAGGAATGCATCAAGATACCAGCCGGGTTGTGGATTCTTGCATTCGATGCCGGCAAGATCACTTTCGGCGAGATGCCCGATATGTCTGCCGAGAAATTCCGTGGCGGTAAGCTTTTTGAGCTGATTTCGTATGGTCTTCTCGGTCGGCAGCTCGCTTGGATCTTCCAGCTGGTGTTTACGGGCAAGTTCATCGAGTATTTGCCGCACGGTCAGGCCATGCCCAAAGTAGCTGTGACGCCACAGCACCTCGAAGATTTCGAGGGTGGTGTTCCCTGCATAGGATTTGCGTTGCGCCGGCTTGTCTGCATCCATACGTTAAGGCTACCGCGCGCTTCGTCTAGGATGGAAACGTTGGGTTGAAATACATTCGTTGGAAAGGAGGCTCGCCCATGAGCAAAGGGTATGGTGTGTTTGGCCATGTTCCCGATAATGCGGATGACGATGGCCTCCTGCCTTATGAGGATGATGATTCCGGCGTTTCCTGGGGCCATGCGTTGCGTCGTCGCAATCCTTGGAAAAGGGGAGACGACGAAGATGCCGATTACGACGACGGTCGGTATGACATAGATGACACTGATGACACTAATGGGGGCAGGGGCATCTATGCCGGTAAAAACGGCGGAGTAGGCGGCATTTCTGGTGAGACGGGTGGAATACTTGGTAGCTCAGGCGCGGCCGGCAGCAGAGACGTAACGTTTGGCGGAACAAACAGTTTGTCCGCCGCCGATGCGGTGATGCCCTATCGTTTCAGGCAAGGACGTTCCGTATGGTTCGACGATGAGGACGAAGGCCATTTCGCCGGGTCTGCGAAGCGTGCCGAAGCCCATGCCGTCCCTATCCTTGCGTTACGCAACGATGTGGAATCGTCATCGTCGAATGCCGTGCTCGCTCGTGCCCGTAGCATTGCGCGCAAAGCGGCCACCATGGTTATCAATCCGGTATACAGCGAAAATCATCGAACCGGGTATGCCGAACTTGACGGTATTCTACGTGGCACCACCAGCCCATCGAGTAGGTATCGTACCAGCGTGCAATTCGACCTCGATACGGGAGAAGCCGTCGGTGGCAAGTGCTCATGCCCGGCTTACGGCCGTGGCTATGGCATGTGCAAGCACATGATTGCGCTCGCCTTCATATTCTGCGATGATCCGCAGCGTTTTGAAGGCTACCGTGCCGGGGCCGCACGACCGTCTCGGACGCTGATTGACTATATGGAGCACGCCGATAGGCAAGACGCTCAAGCCAAAATTCGTCGTCGCAATGCGGTTATGCGTCGGTTTGATGCCACGCAAGGGAAAAACGGTGCAAATGCTCGGCGTACAAAAAGCGGATACGGCTCTCGTGCCGGCACCCGAGGCGGCGGGTATCAGGGTGACAGCGAGACTGTGGGCTTGGGGCAGGTGCAGCTTGTCCCGATATTGAGTTTCATCGACGGCGTGTGGAGCGTGGAGTTCAAGATCGGCTCGGCTTCCAATGGGTCCAGCTATGTGCTGAAATCGATTCCGCAATTTGTGCTTGCCATGGCGAACGGCGACTATGCGGATTATGGGCAGAAGCTTGCCTTTATTCATACGCCGGATATGCTCGATGATGATTCGCGCCCCCTGCTGGACGTCCTTGATGATGCGATGGCCGTGCGTCGTGCGGCCGAGCAGCAGGACAGGTATTACGGGCATATCGCCATCGACCGTCATCTGACGCTTTCAGCACCGGAAGTGGCCCGGTTGCTGTCCGTACGTGAGGGCAGAGGCGTACAGCTCGTGCTGAACACATGGTTCTCCGGGCAGCCTGTATCGGTGCCAGTTGATGGTGGCGAGCCAGATTTTCTCATGCGCATTGCGCGGCGTGATTTCAATACGTATGGTCCGGATGCCGGATACCTGCTTACCGGAGTGCCAGCGGTGGAAACCGTGATTGACGGCGGCAAGAATGTATGGCTGTTGCTCGCCTCCACTAATCCGGCCGGTGCGGTATCCGCCATGGTGGCGGGCTCTCAGCGTAAAAGCGCAGCAGGATGCCGATTCGTCCGTTGCCCGAAACGATTGATTCCGTTGCGAGGACTATTGGGAGACCTGTTTGAACCCGATGGCGAGGGACAGGTCATTGCCGGCGATGACATCGCCCTATTCGCACGCACGCTATTGCCTCAGCTGGTTGGTGCCGGACTGTTGGAGGCCAGTGAGATTCCTCGCGAGCTGGCTGAATTAAGTCCTACGGAATGCAGCCTCCAGTTTTATCTGGATCGTGATGAGCATGGTGTGCAATGCGAGGTCAAGGCACGCTACGGCGATGCCATTGTCCCGTTGCTACCCGATGGCCCGACGGTGCATGCTGAGGGCGAGCGTTCCATCCCCTTGTCTCGGGGCGTGATTGGGCGTGATTTCGACGCTGAGCATCTTGCGATTGATGTAGTGCGTGAATTCTTTACCATGCCTGACCAGCGCAAGCGCGTTGCGGCCGCCACTCATCAGACGGTGAATGGGTTCCGAACGCCGGCCGCGCGAAAGGCCACCAAAAAATTCGTGTCTGATGCGGCCACTATCGATCGCGATGACACCACGCAGATCGTTCGTCTCTTTGACGAGGGATTGCCGGCACTAAAGGAAGTGGGGGAGGTCTTCACCACACCGGCTTTTGACCGGCTGATCGCGCCCAAGCCACCAAGCGTCAAAGTCGGATTGTCCATCAAAGGCAACTTGGTGGAGATATCACCCCTCGCTGATGAAGTGCCGCCGGACGAAGTGGGTGCCTTGCTATCTTCGTACCGTCGGCGTCAACGATTCCATCAGTTGAAGGACGGCACGCTTGTCAAACTCAGCGGCGCGAATCTCAGCACGTTGGACCGATTGGCCAGCGACCTCGATCTGAGCGAGCAGCAGCTCAACTCCGGACTGATCGAGTTGCCGGGCGGTCGAGCATTCCTACTGGATGGTGAGCTGCCGGATGACGGCTCCGATGTAGTCAAGGACGCTTCGTTCACCGAATACATCGACGATCTCAAGATCATCGACCCTAAGTCGTATGAAGTGCCGGATAGTCTCAAGCATATTCTGCGCCCTTATCAGGTCGAAGGCTTTCAATGGCTGAACACGTTGTGCGACAAGGGTTTTGGCGGCATTCTGGCCGATGAGATGGGCTTGGGTAAATCCGTGCAGCTTATCGCGTTGCTCCTGTCTCGATATCAGCGGAATACCGGCGAGATGGGCGACGGCAGCCTTGGCCCATCGCTGATCGTGTGCCCGGCGTCCTTGGTGTACAACTGGGGTGCCGAATTCACCAAGTTCGCCCCGAGCTTCAATGCCGTGGTGGTGGCCGGTACCAAAGCCGAGCGCCGTACCGCCATCGGCCGTGCGTTCCGGGCGGATGAACCCACCGTGCTCATCACCTCATACGACCTGCTGCGCCGAGATGTCGATGATTACACCGCCAATGAGCAACGTTTCAATGTCATGGCATTGGATGAAGCCCAGTACATCAAGAATCACACCACGAAAATAGCCAAAGCGGTCAAGGCCGTGGCCGCCGACCATCGTTTCGCCTTGACTGGCACGCCGATCGAAAACCGACTCTCCGAACTATGGAGCATTTTCGACTTCCTGATGCCGGGGCTGCTCGGCTCATATAAGCGATTCCATGAGCGTTATGAGTTGCCCATCTCCAATGCCCGGGCCGCGGATGGCAGCACGGCTGAAGGTCGGGCCGCCGCACAAGTCAATCCTGAGGCCGCTCGGGTATCTCGCCAATTGCAGTCGTTGGTGGGCGTGTTCATCAAGCGCAGGCTGAAGTCCCAGGTGTTGACCGATTTGCCGGACAAGCTAGAGACCACGCTGACCGTGCGGCTTGCCGGCGAACAGCGCAAACTGTATGCGGCTCACGAGCAGCGGCTCAGAATGCAGCTCGAACACAGCGAAGAAGCCGATTTCAACACGTCGAAGATTCGCATCCTCGCCGAGTTGACCAAGTTGCGCCAGATCTGCTGCGATCCGAGGCTGCTGTACGCCGATGCCAAGGATCAATCGGCCAAGCTTGCCGCCATCACCGAACTGGTGGAAACCTGTGTGAACGAAGGCAAGAAGGCGCTGATCTTCTCCCAGTTCACCAGCTTCCTTGATCTGATCGCCGAACGTTTCGACGCGCAAGGCCTGCGCTACTACACCATCACCGGCTCCACGCCCAAGAAGAAGCGTCTCGAACTCGTCGACCAGTTCAATGCGGACGATACGCCTGCCTTCCTGATTTCCCTGAAGGCCGGCAACACCGGACTGAACCTGACCGGTGCCAGCGTGGTCATCCACGCCGACCCATGGTGGAACGCCGCCGCACAGGATCAGGCCACCGACCGAGCACATCGTATCGGCCAGACCGAAGACGTCAACGTGTATCAGGTGGTGGCCAAGGACACCATCGAAGAACGTATCTTGGAGCTTCAGCATACTAAGAGCGAGCTCGCCCGCCAGTTCACCGACGCTTCCTTGCTTGCCGACGAAGCCGGCACCGGCGCCAGCGCCCTCACCGAAGCCCCCGCCTCCATCGCCACCCTCACCAAGGACGATCTCCTCAATCTGCTGGGGTGACAGAGCTTCTTTGTGCACTCCCCATCCCGATTAAGAACATGTGTATTCATGGGTTTGCGGATGTGTAGGTGAATGGTGAAAGTGTTTTTCGATATTTTTATATCGATATTCGATATATTATGATGGTGGCATACGGTGCAGTGCAGGTTCATCCATTGATATTGATATTGGATTAAGGAGCATAGCCATGAACGCTGGTATCGCATTCATTTCTCGTAAATCTCGCAAAACAGACGTCGCTTGGCGCTATGCCATTGCCGTGGTGCTTGTCGTGTGTTGTATTGGGCTCGCATATGTGGAGATTGTTGTGGCGCCGTGGTTTATCAATGAGGTGGTGTCTATGTTTCCGGAGACCACGTTGCTTAAAGAACCGTCCATGTTCTGGGAATGGGCGATTCTGCTCGCCGTTCAGGCGACTTTGCTGTGCACGGCGGCCAAATTGGTGGTACCGGAGCGTCTGTTGGCTCAAGCAGCTGGACTGCTGGATATGATTCGTATCGTCGCGCTTATCGTCGTGTTTTCGGTAACCACTACCGGTAACATCACAATCTGCCTCATGAATTTCGGAACTCCGGGCTTTGTATATGGCGTGGCCCTATGCAGCCTCGCTGCGATCATCGCCATCATCGTGCTGCTGAAACGGCGGCGCTACAGCACCTGCTCCATGCCGATGTAATATGGAGTGAGTCCCATGCGTTCGTAGAAGGCTTGGGCTTTGGGGTTGCAGGCCCAGACGTTGAGCGTTACGTTGTGGCAGCCGGATTGACGGGCGAAGCCGAGCACGTAGCGATACAAGGTGGAGCCTACATGGTGGCCGCGGGACCGCTCGTCAACGCATAGATCATCGATGTACAGGGTTTTGATATCGGTCAGGATATTGCTGTTGAGGTGCTGCTGGAACACGCAGAATGCGTAGCCAAGCACTTGGTCGGTGGCGGGGGAGTCGGCGTTATGTTCGGCGTCAGTGCCGTCATTGGCAGATGGCGCAACCGCCACGAACACAGGGGTCTGATCGTTGGCCAGAATCGCCTTCAATTCCTCGTCCGTGTATTTCTTGACACCGCCTTTGAACAGATCCGGTCGGCCGGCATGATGCACTTCGAGCACCTGCCGCAGCAGTTCGTCGATCTGGGGAATATCGGCCGCCGTGGCCCTACGAATCGTCATGTCATCCATTGAACTCAGTCTAATCGGGCAGTCTCGACCGGCAGATGATCATTG
>OLDZ01000430.1_pt1 | contig 10030 bp, 6 predicted proteins | sample 1601981 | NCBI WGS metagenome assembly OLDZ01 (sample SAMN02674970, study PRJEB24791) | human gut metagenome, SKBSTL043 | isolation source: stool | host: Homo sapiens | place: USA
TCCGCACGCCGGCATCTGCTCCTGGCGCAGCACCTGCCAAGCCTGGCAGACCGTGTGTGCGTCTGGACAAGGTGGTCAATATGCACAGCTATTTCGAGCCGGGCAAGGCCCCCAATGTCATGCCGAAGAGCAGAAAGACTCGTGTCTCCCTCGTAGAAGAGTAATCACTCCCTCGTAAGAGAAACCGTATAGCGGCATCGGGCAAAGGCGCAAGCCTTGGCCGGGTGCCGCTTCCTTTTACCTTATTATATATACGTATATAGACGAAAAATGTATATAACATCTATTTTTATCTTAGATGAAAGGCCTAAAAGTGTTATTTTGCGAAAAATGAGAAAATATGTAGCCTATTATTTTTGATTTTCATTTATTTTGCTTATTTTTGCATCACGGCTTTGACTCTTATGGAGAATTATACATTCTTTGCGGTGAGCGAGGCCGATGGCGGCAAGTCCTCGTGGGTGTGCAGCCATAGAAACCGACGCAGCATAAGTCGCTGGGTGCAACACCTCCCAAGCCGACCTTGACGCAGCTCCCTGGGGGGCACCTTCCCATTCACGGGTTGAATAGACGAAGTTATTATCTTTTTTACATTATTATTATTAACCGGGATGAGGCCAACGGCTTCTTTTCCCCACCTAAGGAAAAAGTAGCTTACACGGACGAATCCCACAAAGAAAATCATTTATGAACAAAGCATTACGATTTGTTTGGTTGTCTTTGTTGACATTGTTCTGCGGAGTAGCCTCCGCGAGGACAGTGGTCTTCGACCCGGCGACCGATGTGAGTAGTGGAACGTCTTTGACAAAGGATGGAATCACGATTACGATGACATCCGGGACCAGTTCGTTTGCAGCGACCGACTACAACGGCACGCTATCTTATGCCTTTGGCAAGGGTACTGGCTTTGAGTTTACGGCCGGGGAGTCTGTAAAGATCAATTCCGTTACCTTTGATTATCAGTCGGCCGGCGGCTATATTTACGACCGTAATTACACCACGAGCAGTACTGAGTTTGAAGGCGGAAAGACCTATACGGTCAGTGGCGAGGGAGCTTCCAAGTTGAAGTTCTCCGTCTTTTCAGGCCCCATGTACTTCTCCAAGATTACCGTAGAATGTACGGGTGGTGACGAGCCGGGTGGTGGCGAGGTAGGTACGACCTACTCCATCGACGACTTGATGACTGGTGCTACCGATGTGGCTTCCGCTACGCTGAAGTTCACCGATGCACAGGTGGTCTATGGTGATGGCACCAACTATATCGTTCGCGAGGGTGGCAAGGCCATCGACCTGATGGGCACCGCTCTCTCTCTCGAAAAGGGCGCTACGCTCAATGGTACCGTGACGATGAACGTCACCTACAAAAATGGTTTCTTGAAGGCAGAGGATGTCGCTGGTGTCACCAACGGCAACAAACTGACGCAGACCAACGCCACGGGCGAGAATGTCCCCGTGACGACGACCATCGACCAGTTGGCCTCCAACTACAAGGGCGACTTGGTTCTGCTGAGCCAGGTCACTATCTATAATGACGCTACTGGCGATTTGGGACAAGGTGCTGCCTACTATGCACGCACAGGCTTTAATTTCGCTACGCTTACCAACATAGCTGACTTCTTGGACAAGGTGAGCGCTGATCAGGACGCCACCTACGACATCGTCGCTTGGTATAACGAGCCGGGCGCTGGTGCCATCAAGGCTAAGTTGCAGATTGTGGAGTTCCTTGGTGGCGAGGTGGCTAAGCCCGCCGCGCCGGTCATCAGTGGCAACCAGAACTTTACGGGTAGCACCGACGTGACGATCACGGCCGAGGAAGGCGCTACCATCTTCTATACCACCGACGGCACCGCGCCGACGAGCTGGGATCCCGCCTATACTGCTCCGTTCACCATCACCGAAACAACGACGGTGAAGGCAGTGGCCCGCGTGAATGACATCTATAGCGATGTCGCCGAGATGACGTTCACCAAGGAGGAAAGTGGCGTGACGGGCTCTACCATCGCCGATCTGGCCACAGCTGCTAAGAGCCAGGACAACGTGACGCTTGTGCTCAACAACGCTAAGGTCGTCTATGCTCAGGGCAACAACTACATCCTTCGCGAGGATGGCAAGGCCATCGACCTGCTCAACACCTCTCTCTCGCTGACGCAGGGAACGACGGTGAGCGGCCATGTCCAGGTCAATGTCACCTACACCTCAGGCATCCTCTCTACTTCTGATATCGAGGGTGTGACCACGGATGCCAACCTGACCGCAACGGGCGTGGCTGGCGACATGGATCCCATCGCTTGCACGCTTGGTCAGGTGAAGAATTATCCTGGCGACCTCGTCTATGTCGAGAACCAGGAGGTCTGGAACTACGGCACGACTTGGTACTTCTATGAAGGCGCAAGTTGGACTTCCGTCTATCTCACCAATGCGTCTGACTTCAACATGGTAGCCAACAAGTACTACAATGCTACTCTTTGGTACAAAGAAGTCTCTTATTATGGTGACGTCAATGCGACCATCGTCTCTTGCGAGCGCAACGTCACCTCTCTCAATGCGCCGTTTATTGATGGTACGGAGACCTTCTCCGACAATACGACGGTGACGATCACTGCCGACAATGTCGCTACGATCTACTACACGCTCGACGGTACTGATCCTACGACCGCCTCTACGGTCTATACTGAGCCGTTCACGCTCAGCGAGTCGGCTACGGTGAAGGCTATCGCAGCCTACAAGTCGATAGTCTCTCCTGTTGCCTCCAAGGTGTTCAACAAGGTGGATGCCAACGCGCCGATGACGATCGAGCAGCTTGCTTCTTTCAAGAGCAGCTTCGATCAGGTCACGCTCTCTCTCAACAACGCACTCGTCGTCTATGGCGAGGATGGTAGCTACATCCTCCGCGAGAACGACCGCGCTATTGACATCCTCAACACGACGCTGCCGCTGACCATCGGCGCTACCGTCTCTGGTACGGTGAAGCTCAAGGTCAACTATGCAGCTGCTCCTGGCAGCTACGCCGCCTACCCGGGTCTTCTGACCACGGCCGACCTTGCCGACGTGACCAACGCCGACAATCTGACCGTCACGCCGGGTGCCACCACCGATCCCAGTCCGCTGGCCATCGACCTGGCGCAGATTCCCAACTATCCGGGCGACTTGCTCAAGGTGACGAATGCCACTGGGTGGAACTATGATATCCCGGCGTTCTATAGCTACAATCCGTTTGTGGAGTTCTTCCTCACCAACGGTGCTGACTATGGTGTCGTCAACTATGGCAGCTACAACGCCACGGTTTGGTACAACGACGTCTCCAACAACCGCCTTCAGGGCAAGATTATCAAGTGCAGTAAGGTCATCACTTCTCTCAATGCTCCGCAGATCAGCGGTACGGACAACCGCACCGACTTCGACGAGAGCACCGAGGTGACGATCACGACCGAGGAGGGTGCCAGCATCTACTACACGCTCGACGGTACGGATCCCACGAAGGAATCTACGCTCTACACCGCGCCCTTCACCATCACCAACAGCTGCACGGTGAAGGCCATCGCTACCTACAATGCCATCGTTTCTCCGGTTGGCTCCGTAGAGTTTACGAAGAACGACTACTCGGGCACCAACACGATCTCCGACCTCATCGTCTATGGCGAGAGCAAGGATAGCGTCGTCGTCCACTTCGAGAATGCCAAGGTGGTCTATAGCGAGCAGGGTGACCTGGGCTACCACTACATCATCCGCGACGATGGATTGGCCATCGACCTGATGAACATCACCAAGTTCACTCTCCCGGTGGGTGCTTACAACCTGAAGGGCACCATGGCGCTGAAGGTCACTTACCAGAAGGGCTTGCTGATCGCCGAGGAGCTTGAGAGCACCAACTCTGGCAACATCTCCTTCGTATGGCCGGAGTCCTACGATATGGATCCGATCGAGATCGATCTCATCGACGTGAAGCTCCACAAGGGCGACCTGCTCAACCTCAAGAATGCTGAGATCTGGAGCTACAGAGGCACGACGAGCATCTACACCAATACGCCGAGCTACATCGAGCTGAAGGTGACCAATGCTGAGGACTTCGACCTCGAGAGTGGTTTCTATAACCTCACGATCTGGTACAACGATGCTTCTTCCGACTACTATGCAGGCAAGGTGAAGGTCATCAAGGCCGAGCGTGTTGATAAGCGTCCGGATGCTCCGGTGATCCTCGGCGAGGAGGAGTTTGTGGGCAAGACCACTGTCTCTATCGCTGCTACCGAGGGCCTGAATGTCTATTACACCCTCGACGGTACCGATCCTACCCGTCAGTCTACGGTCTATACCGAACCGTTCGCGATCACCGAGACCACGACGGTCAAGGCTGTCACCGCTTATCTCGACGACTACTCTGACATCGTCACCAAGACCTTCACGAAGGTCGGCGACTTCGAGACTAAGACCATTGCACAGCTCTTCGAGGGCCAGCAGGCTGTCGAGAATGTGACGATCAGTCTCAACAATGCCAAGGTGGTTTACACCGAGAAGCATGACGATGGCACGAAGGTGGCTATCCTCCGCGAGAATGGTCAGGCACTCGACGTCATCTCTGGCGTGCTCGACCTCCCGTTGGGTTCTACCGTCACCGGTACGTTCTTCGCCAGTGTCGATTTCAACGGTGGTATCTTCACTACCCGCGACGTACAGGGAGAGACCAACAGCTATGAGCTCGAATACACCATGCCGAGCGACGAGGGCTACAACGATCCGATCGAGACGACCGTGGCCGATGTCCACCTCTATCCCGGCGACCTCGTTAGCATCAAGGGTCTCCAGGTGCTGGGCCAGGATGGTCAGTACTACGGATTCACGGAGGACTACAGCTTCGTCAACCTCACCGACAATGATGAGTTGGCCAACACCGTCTCCGGTCAGAAGTACACCGTCCTCGGATGGTTCAACGCTCCGGGTACCGGCTTCGCCGATGGCAACGCTTCTCTGAAGGCTGTCAAGCTCACCGCTGAGGATGCTACGAAGTATCACAACCAGACGATTGCTGAGCTCAACGTCCGCAGAGATCGCGAGGACAACATCCGTCTCGTGCTCGACAATGCGAAGGTGGTCTATGTACGCGCCAATCCTTACTACGGAACGAAGGATATCGCCCTCCGTCAGGATGGCAAGGCTGTCGTTCTCTACAACTCTACGCTGCCGCTCGAACTCAACAGCACCGTCTCTGGTACTGTGAAGCTCGACTTCTATGCCCTTGCTGGCATCCCGCAGCTGCGTGAGATCGATGGTGGTGTCACGACTGCCGACAGTCTGACGATCACGGCTGGCGCTTCTCAGGAGGTTGATCCTGTCGAGGTTACAATGGCCAACTACGACGAGCACAGAGCCGACGTCATCGTTCTCCGCCAGGTGAAGATCGTCTATGGCTCTCAGGCTGCCTATGCTATCGAGAAGGATGGTCAGAAGATCGCCTTCAAGAATGAGAACGAGGATGTCGATGTCGATGCACTCGTCAGCAACGACAACCTCTACGACGTCGTCCTGTGGTACAACGGCTACATCAATGACGCTCCCGAGATGGAGTTTGTCAAGGCTGTCAAGGTCACCGATGTGGGCATCTATGGTGTGGAAGGCAACTTCGGTAAGGATGGCAACACCTACAACCTCCAGGGTGTGAAGGTGGGCAAGAACTACCGTGGTGTCGTCATCCGCGACGGCAAGAAGTTTACCAAGAAGTAAGTAAACATCTCTCTATAACAAAAGGGTGGGGAACTGATCCCCACCCTTTTTTAAGGCCTGTCCTCGCTTTGTTTGTCCTCGCTTCCCCTGGTGCGAGGCGCCTTCCCTTTCGCTTCCTTTAGTCCCTTTACATTATAGCTCTGCCTTCAACTCATTGTATAGGTCCACAGGACCCAAGTGCCAGTATTTTGTCTTCTCTGTTGACAGCTTCTTGTAGAGTTTTGAATGATAGATGCGATGAAGGCTCTCTTGCAGCGTAAAACCATAGTCCTCGTGCAGATATTCCACCAGCCAGCTTATTTTGCCAGGCAAAAGTAGGTGAAGGTTGTTTTGGTTTATCTGAAACATATTATTTCTCTATTTTAATTGATTCTATGAAATGTAGCGCAGTCAGTGCTTTTTTTTCTGATTTCAATAAATTCGTCAATCTCGGCTATTAACCATTGCCGTCCTTGTGTGTGAAGCGGCTCAAAGCATTCGCTAAGATAGTCTGTCACTCCATATTCGGAGAATAAGTCAAGCACTCGGTCTCCTGTCAGTCCCTTGACTGCTCCGTATTCTTCTATGCAGAATGAAACGAAGAGGGCTATGTCTTTGTCTTTTTTACTCATCAGAGTTCTCCTTATGTGTTGTTTGCATTTTTGAGATACAAAAATAATAAATTATTGCGATAGTCTGTTATGTAAAGGTATCTTTTTTGTATTTTTAAGGTCGTTTAAGCGTAGAAAAACCAATTCGCCATTCCCCTTGACGCACCGTCTTGTAGGCTCATCCGAGATTTGATGTGGTGCATGAAGTTGTGTCATGAAAAGGTTAAGACGATAATAAACGATAGCACAAAACAAGGTTCACATCGATTTGCAACCAGGATCATCCAAGATGAAATTTAATTATGTGTAAATTTTTAGGCGTAACCCATCTTATAATGAAGTAAAATGTGTATGTTTGCACAATATAACATCGGAATCTACCTGCGTGTGCTCTATGCGCTTCAGTTGGATGATGATATATTGCTGTTGGCAAAGGATGACCATCTCGGAAGGGCATTGCAGGATATGGGACTGACGAATCGTCAAAGAGCAACTAAAAAAGGATAGAAATGGAACGACTTGGTTCACACGTGAAGACAAACCTTTGCTTGCGTCCCGAACGCATCCCGAAGGCATCCCGAACGAAGGAAGGACTCAGAACTCCTCCGTAGGGGGCGCTTGGATTCTCTCTTTTTAGCTCCCATTGGGTAGGGGAGGATGCCGTGGCTGATCGTCCCATGGATAGTGATCCACTTCGGCGCAAAATGCAAATGAGCCGAGTTGTGTATTATGAATATTCTCTTTTTATTTGGAAAAGAGTGCGATTATTGTAAAAATGCACCTAAAATATGAATTTCTATTAGAAATATTTTTTTATTTTCTAATTTTTACTTAACTTTGCGATGCTTGTGTAGCCTTCTGTGGAGAATAAGCCTGTCCTAAGGGGTAAAACAGCCTATTGTGGGTTTGGCCTTGTGGCAACTAGCTCCAGTAGCGAAGATGGAATGAACGCGCGAGATTCTTGACCTCGTGTCGACGTAGATGAAAAGAGAAATAAAGGCGTAATTATTTTATTATTAACCAGGGATGCCTCCGTCGTCTCAATACTTTCCCAAGAGTGTAAGAACGTAGGAAGAATTCCATAAAAACAAACAATTATGAACAAAGCATTACGATTTGTGTGGTTGTCTTTGTTGACCCTAATCTGCGGAGTAGCTTCCGCGGGCACAGTAGTCTTTGATCCCACCGTTGACACTGGGGGGGTAAGTCTATCACAAAGAATGGCATCACGTTAGCCATTACATCAGGCTCTAGTACTCTCACGCCAACTGTGGTTGAGGGTAAAACATGCTTCCAAATCAAGGGCAGACATAAAATTTCAACGGATGGGGTAACGGCAGGAAATATCCTCTCCATTACCTTTGAATATGTTGGTAACAGTTTTTTCAACTCCTATGACAATGTGACCTTTAGTAAACCAGCCGAAGGAGTAGCCGTGTTTACGGCTAACGACCAAACAAATGGACTTCCTTCTGTTATAAATGGATCTGCTAGTTACTATACTAACATTACGAAAATCATCGTTGAATACATAGGCGAAGATACTCCCGATGACGGTAGCATTACGATAGCCAAGTTGCTATCGGGAGGCAAGGATGTGGACGCAGCCAAGATAAGGTTCACTAATGCGCAGGTTGTCTATAAAGAGGACAATGCAGGAAGCTATAATTATATCGTACGCGAGGATGGCAAGGCTATTGACTTGATGAACACCTCGCTGAGCCTTGATTTGGGCGCCACGCTCAATGGTACGGTTGTCATGGATGTAGCCTACAATGGCGGCATCATGCAGACCACGGATATTGCAGAAACAAATAGCAACGATCTCACCCCGACGGGGTCTTCTATAGATTATCTACCCATTACCACTACATTGAACAATCTCAGCAATAACAAGGGAGACCTTGTGAAGCTGGAAAAGGTGGAGATTTATGATGATACGAAAGGTGACTTAGGTTTAGGTAGTGTTCATCTGCTTAAATCGGGATATACGTATGCCCTAATCTCCAACTATGATGAGATTGCCGATCAGATAACCGACGCCAATGGCCAATACTTTGTTACCGCTTGGTACAACGGGGCCCAAGGAGCGATAGCTTCCGTCAAGGTGGTAGCTGTCCAGCAAGCGCTGGGTGCTCCCGTCATCACGGCAGCAGAGCCGACCTTTACTGAGAGCACGACGGTGACGATTACCGCTGCCGACGGTGCCACTATCTACTATACCACCGATGGTACTACGCCTACCGTTGGTGGCGCTACGACACAAGTCTATACCGTTCCGTTCACTATCAACAAAACGACTACTATCAAGGCGATAGCCGTGAAGGACGGTGTGAGCAGTGACGTTTCTGAGAATACTTTTGTCGGCCCCAAGACGATTGCTGATATTTACGCGACGGCAGCCACTCAAGAGGACGTGTTGCTCTATCTGAATAATGCACAAGTGGTCTATGCCAAAGACAACAACTACATTCTCCGTGAGGATGGTCGTGCTCTTGACATATTGAATACCAGCCTTGAATTGAAGCAAGGTCAGTTTGTGACGGGTCCTGTGAAGTTGAATATTAGCTATACTTATGGTATATATAACACTTGGGATGTTTATGGTGAGACTAATGCTGACAAGTTGACCATCACGGGAGTTGAGTCTGCTGATCCGATACCCGTGCTCTGTGCTACGCTTGGAGAGGTGAAAAACCATCCAGGTGATTTGGTAAGAGTGGAGAATCTGTGTTGGTGGTATAGTTATTTTTATACATATGCAAATTATGTATACGACTATTTGTATCTCTCCAATGCCTCAGGCTTTGGTTTGACTGATAATAAGTATTATGATGTAACGGTATGGTATAATCAGGTTTACAATGGTCAACCAAAGGGCGAGGCTATTTCAGTTGAACCTGTCATAACCTACCTTGATTCCCCCATCATCACAGGTGACGAAAAATTTGTGGAGTCCACTACGTTGACCATCACTCATCCTGAGGCTGTTGTCACGATTAAATATACGTTGGATGGTACGAATCCTTTGAACACCACTTCTACGGTTTACACCTACACGAAGCCGCTTACATTGTCAGAGTCGGCTACGGTGTGTGCTGTGGCTACTTACAAGAATGTAACGTCAGACATCGCTACGAAGACTTTCACCAAGATCAGCCTCACCGATCCTTTGACGATTGCTGAGCTTGCTCTGCTCAAAACGAGCATCGACAATGCGACTGTTAGTCTGGTGAATGCGCAGGTGGTCTATACCGAAACAACTGAAGGAAAGCATTGCTATATCCTCCGCGAGGATGGTAAGGCACTTGACATTTTGAACAGTAGCCTTGCGCTGACACAGGGTAAGACCTATGCCGGCAACCTGAAGCTGAAGGTGACCTATATCGATGGCATCCTTACTGCTTCTGATATTGAGGGTGAAACCAATGCCGACAACCTGACATCGACGGGTGAGGAGTCTGCTGAGCCGCTCCCAATCGCTTGTGATATTACGCAGGCAAAGAACTATTTGGGCGATTTAGTGACGTTGTCGAATGTACAATTGGTTCTTGACGCAACAAGTGGGGATCGTTTCAACTATTATTCTTGGTATGATTATACGGATTATAATGTGTATATTTCTAATGCTGCGGACTTCGGCCTTAAAAACTCCCGCTATTATACCGCCACATTGTGGCTTGATGGTGTAAAGGTTACGGATCCGTTGGGTAAGATAATTGATG
>OLDZ01000433.1_pt1 | contig 10018 bp, 10 predicted proteins | sample 1601981 | NCBI WGS metagenome assembly OLDZ01 (sample SAMN02674970, study PRJEB24791) | human gut metagenome, SKBSTL043 | isolation source: stool | host: Homo sapiens | place: USA
TGCTGGATTTTGTCTATGCGGAGTTCATGAAGGGGCTGCAAAAGGGATTTGTGCCGAAGCGCTGCGCCAACTGCGGTCGCTGGTTTTTGCAGGCGCCGGGCGCGACCTTTGCCTATTGCGCCGGTCCTGCGCCGGAAGACCCAGGTAAAACCTGCCGGGAGATCGGCGCGAGCAGCAGCTTCCGAAGCAAGGCGGAAAACAATGATGTCTGGAAGGTTCACCAGCGGGCGTACAAAAAATATTTTGCCCGTATCAGAAGCGGACTGATGACCAAGGGCGAGTTTGAGGTATGGTCTCGTCAGGCAGCGGACCTGCGGGATGCCGCACTGGAACGATACGCGCAGGCAAAGAGCGAAGATGAAAGACAGCGCATCGCGCAGGAGGTTGCGGAGGCGTTGAACGAAGAATGATAGAAATAGGAGCCCATCCCCCCCCACACCGGGAACACGGTTTCGAGCGAACGTCGGTAAAAGGCGATCGTACGGCGCATATTTCGTCTGCCGTTCCAGCCAGCCGCGCGCGTAGACTTCGAATGTCATTTCAGCGTCCTCACTGTACGCCTGCATTTCTGCTGAACACCTGAGCCATAAACAATCGGATAAAATTCAAAAGGCCGGGGGCGTTTGCCCCCGGTCGTTTTGCGCTTGGTGATTTGGACTTACTTTGCGTCCGGCTTGCTGATGGTGGCGGTAGCCCAGCACGCAAAGATGCCGAAGTAAAGCGGTTTGTTTATAAATTCAGCGTCTTTTACCACTACATCCTTAAATCGCTGTTCTCCATCAATCGTCAGATACACTCTCACGGTTTCTTCGTCTACTTCCAGCAGGCCGAATTCGATATCGTAAGTCTGTCCAACTGTCAGAACAGGCCCATCCGCTGTGTCAATCAGCGGTACCGCGCCCGGCTTATAGACGTGCAGCGCAGCGCCAGTATTGAAGTCAACCTGAATCCCGCCATGACCATAGCCGCCTTTGCCGTCCGGCTGGCTGGGCATCCCAAGAAAGAGGCCCTTGCTGCCCTGTACGATTTTCAGATTTTCCACCACAAAACAGTCATTGAATTTCACGCTGGCAAAGCCCATGAGATTTTTCACAGGTTCGATGACCCGCACGCTTACATCCAGCTTTATAGGGGCGGCTGGTGTTCCGCCCGCAGTTTTTTCCTGCATGGATTTCTCCTTTCCGCTTCGGGTCATCATGGCCCGAAGTCTCTTAATGGCAGCCGAAGATGGATTTTGCAAGACTGCCTGTTTTGAATAAGGTAAAACACAGCAGCACCGTATATCCCACGCAGCCCCAGATCGCCCCGATGGGGTCGCCGTCGGTGGCGATACTCTGGATCAGCACCGCATAGATGGCGACACAGACTAAGATCAATAGACCTTGAAAGCCCACCGCAAAGAGGGAGCGGAAATAGTTCTGCCCCATGTGTCCGGTTTCCCTGTTGGGGACTGTGGCAAACGGGATAGGCGCTAAACTTGTGAGTAAATAAATTTCAATCATACGGCCATATACGATGACGAAAATCACGATGTTTAAGGCAATCATGGTAAGCTGGATCAGGAAGGACTGGAGCCAGAGTCCGAACAGAGGGCCTAACTCCATCGCCTCAAGCTCTGTCCGCAGACTGTCCAGCACATCCGGCGTGATCTCTGTCCCGTTCTGGATAATGCCCGCTGACTGCTGTATCACATGCTGGCTCACATCAAAGACTGCCAGCACGATATTGAAGGTATTCGTCAGGATCATCACAGCCACAAAGGTTTTGAACACCCACTTAAAAAACATCCATGTGTCAACTTCATGGAGGTTGTTGCGTTCTATGAGCATCTGTATCAGTTCATAGGTCATAACAAAAGTGAGGATGACCCCGGCGATTGGCAGAATGGCAGTTTCGGAGATCTGTCGTATCATGGAAAAGACCCCGGCGTTCCAGTCCGCCGGGGTCGTGCCTACCTGTGTGGCGATTTCGCCAACGCTCTGATTGACGTTATCGAAAAGGCCGTCCAGATTCCCCATGATACCATCGACGAGCAGACCTTTCAGCCATTCAACGATTGCGTCGATGATAAAGTCCATATATCAGCTCCTTTTCTGGAAAAAGGGACAACGGGTGACATTTAGCTGAACAGCCCGGACAGCAGAGGGATAAGCTGAAGGCCGATCAGAACGACACCGCCGCCAGCCATGAGCTGCTTAATGCCCTGTGATTTTGCCGCAGGGTTGTCCGACCCGTAACCTTCCAGAAGGTTGATGACGCCCCATACCGCCAGACCGGCGCCAAGAGCCATGACCAGAATTTTAAGAATGTCGATTGCCTGATTGAAAAATTCCATATACGTTCCTCCATTTTGTTTGTTTGATGGTTTTGGGTACAAAAAAAGCCGCCCACATCGGCGGCGCTTCGGGTCATCATGGCCCGAAGTTACACAAACTCGTCGCTGTCCAGATCATCGAAATTCAACAGGTCAGCTTCTTCGTCCGTGTCGGAGCCGTCCACTTCGTACACCGTGTATTCGTCCTCCGGCTTTAGTCTCAATGGCCGGTGGCGGAACAGGCTTTCCAAGCGGAAGGCGTTTTTCTTTTTATCAAATTCGGCTGTGTACTTGTAATTCGGGTGCTTTTTCAAGTCATACTTCGGGGACAGGAAGGGCGGGAGCCCCCGAAGCTGCAAGATACATTTATCCCCGGGCATGGTGGTGATCTCGCTGGTGGTCATCAGCTCCCGGCCAAGCCGCTGCATATTTTGGCTGTAACTTTCAGACTGTCCACGGCTTCGGCCCTCGGTCTGCATGGAGATGGTGGCCTTGCCCAGCCAGTTTTCCGAAATATCCTTTAGGGTGGAAGCCTCCCGGCCTCCGAGGAACACGATACTGTCCATGTTTCCCATGATGGTTTCGGAATGGTCTTTGTACAATGCCTTGCACTGGCTCATTGCCTGATAAAAAAGCGTCAGGCTGATCTCACGGGAGCGGATGACGGCCACGATCTTTTCCAGCCCCGGCACCTGCCCGGTGTTGGCAGCCTCGTCCCATAGCACCCGCACATGGTAGGGCAGACGCCCGCCATAGGTGTTGTCAGCCCGTTCACACAGAAGGTTGAACATCTGCGAAAAAGCGAGGGCAACCAAAAAGTTGTAGGTGGTGTCCGTGTCGCTGATAAGAAAGAACAGCGCTGATTTTTCATCCCCCAGCTTATCCAGCTCCAGTTCGTCATAAGACATGATCTCCCGAAGTTGGGGAATATCAAAGGGAGCCAGTCTTGCACCGCAGGAAATCAAAATGCTTTTGGCTGTCTTGCCGCTGGCGAGCTTGTATTTCTTATACTGCCTCACGGCGAAGTGCTGGGGGCTGCGGCGTTCCAGCCCGTCAAACATATAGTCCACCGCGTTTTTGAAGGTTTCGTCATCCTCCCGGACTTCCATGCTGTTTATCATTTCCACCAGCGTATTCATGTTGCGTTCTTCCTCCGGCCCCTCAAAGACGATGTAGGCCACAAGGGCACAGTACAAGAGGGTTTCGGCTTTGGTCCAGAACTCGTCGCCCTCCTTGCCATCGCCTTTGGTGTTGGCGATTAGGGCGGTAACGAATTTCAAAACATCGCTCTCCGTCTTGATATAGGCCAGCGGATTGTAGTGCATGGATTTTGAAAAGTCGATACTGTTGAACACCCGCACCCTGTATTTCTCCCGTTGCAGAAACCGCCCGCACTGGTCGAGAGTGCCGCCCTTCGGGTCTACCACCACATACGAGGAATGGGCTTGAAGGAGCTGCGGGGTCAACCAGAACCTTGTCTTTCCCGAGCCGGACGATCCGATGACACAGGCGTTTAGGTTCCGGGCATTGGCGGGTATCTTCGGACGGGTGTTCATGGTAAGGAACTCCGTCCCGGTCAGAATGACATTGTTCTGAAATTTAGGGTCAACAAATGGCTTTATATCTTCCTTTGTTCCAAAGCGGGCGGTGCCGTACTCCGCATCCCGCCGGAATTTTTTCGCCTGCCTGATCTTTGACTGTATCAGCAGATACATCCCAGCCGCACCGGCAAGGCCCACCAGCAGGTCAATACCTCCCAGCCCCGGCCAGTAGGTTTCAAAGGCTTTGGGGAAGGTATCAAGCATCCCCATGAGCTTTGTCCCGAAGTCTGTGCCGGGGGCGATCCGGTAGGCCGTCCCGATTTTGGAGAAAAACCAGAACACAAAGAGGTACGGCAGGTTTGGGAGCACATATTTTCTGATCTTGTCACTCAACGTCCGTCCTTCACCGCCTCTCTGGTCCGCTGCTTTTCCTTTGCCTGTGTCCTGATCTGCTCCGTGAATTTCCGAAGCTGGCCGAGGATGGAAGCCTTGTCCTGCTCTTTGTTCAGCACCTTTGCGCTGTACTTCTGGAAGGCCGCCGTGATAGCGTCCGCCTGATTGGCTTTGAAAAACAGCAGGTAATGACCGGGGCTCACTTTATGGAAAGCGTAGTCCACATGGAACTCCTTCGCAATCCGGTCAAAATCCTTTGGAGCTCCTACATAGGGCATGGCACTTTTGCCGCCATAGTGGTTCATCAGCTTTTTTACGCTCTGGCGTCCCTGCGGGGTCAGCGCCTTCCGGTGGTGCTTTTGCAGCGCCCGAACCACCTTGCCAAGAGCGGCAGCCAGCACTTTTCCTGTGAGCTTCGTTGTCCTGATCGAAAGGGCAACCGTTTTTTGGTTTACTTCTTCCTGCATAAAACCTCCTTTCCGTCGGGGTTCCCGCTATCCGGGAGGCCCCCGTACAATCTCGGGGAACAGAAAACCTCGGGCCAATGTGGCCCGAGGCTTACCGCTCGGCATCTCTGCCGGACGGAGCTTTCTTTTCCGGCTCCGTCTGGACTTTTTCGTCCTGTTCCCGCATGGTCTGCAAGATAGAGGGCTTCTTTTGAAGCTGGGAGGGCTTTTCGCCGGACAGCGGCTTGATACATTCCAGACGGTCAGCCGCCCGGATGGCGTTGTCCGTGAGCTGCCTCTGCCATGCGCCCACGCTGGGAGCCCAACGAAAGCCGCTGCTTTTCAGCTCGGCCCGGGTGTCCGCGTCAGGCTTTCCGTCAAAGAACACCTGCAAGCGGTTGTCCTCCCGGTTCATTTCCACACGACCCCCATCGAACTCCCAGCCGGAAAATTCCTGCTGTGCCTGTTTGGAAAGCTGTTCGATACGGGCCTTTACCCGGCGGATCTCCGCATTGTTGTTGGTTAGCTGGTAACTTTCAAAGGGCCTCGGGTCGCTTCGCCAACTTGACGCCATGCTTGCTTTCAGCTTTTCGATCTGGTCCGGCGACAGCAGCGCACAGCCGTCCAGCTTGCCATGCTTGCGGTAATAGGCGTTGACCTCCTTCATAATGAGCTGGGAGCGTTCCAGCCCGTCCAGCTTCTTCTGGAGCTTTTCAATCGCTGCCGGGTCATCGGCGCTGATCCCGCCCATGCCGGTACTGCGTATCTTATCCAGCAGCCCTTGAATATACCGCCATTCCTCCATGTTGCTGTCCCGGGCCCGGTTCTGTTTTTCCTTCTTTCCCACCGGGAAATTGGAAGGCCCGGCGATCAGCACAGAGGGAACCCTCGCGTCAATGGCAAAGCCTTGGTTCATGTTTTCGGCCAGCTTGCGGGCGTAGGTGTCTAACAGATGGTCGATCTTCTCATGGTACATGGGGTCCACCCGGGATTTCTGCTGTTCCGCTATGGCGGCGGCCTTGTCCACCATTGCCCGGTATTCCGCCGTTGCGCTCCCTTCCTTGTAGTCGGAAAAGCTGTTCATTTCTTTTGCCCGGCGGGCGGCTCCTTCATTGATAGGGTAATAGTTGATGGTATGCACCTCCTTTATGCTTCGGGCCATGCTGGCCCGAAGTCTTACCGTTCTTCATGGGAAGGCCCCGCCTTGTCCTTTTTCGGAGCGGGTGGGGCTTCTTGAAACCGTTTGAGTGTAGCGAGAATGGAGTGGACAGGCTCGGCCTTTTCAGGATAGGCAAATATCCGGTGTTCCGGCGGAATGTCCTGCGGCCCGTGGTAATACTCCTTGAAGCCCTCCGGGACTGCCGACACATACCCACCGGGAGCGAATACGCCGCCCTCGTTGATACGCACATCCCGCCCGTATGCCTCATAATCGAAGTAGTTCTGAATGTGCTCCGGTATGTCGATGGTCCCAAGCTCGTCGGCGTAAAGACGGCCCAGCCCTTCATCATCGGAAATATCCGGGTAAAAGCGGTAAAGGTCAAGGTTCTGCGTCAGGTTTATCAAATCCTTCACGCTCCTTGTGTGGTTTCCCAAGACAAGAGCGGCTTCAAAGGTTTCCAGTCCGCCCTTATCCCGTACTTCCAGCAGGGCGTGGCCCAGCTCGTTCAGCTCGTCGATGTTCTCACATTCGTAGAGATGATCGTAGAGCCCCAGCACATCACTGTCAAAGCTGGTAAAGAACACTTCGCTGTACCGTTTCCCGTCTATCCCGATTTTGGCAAGGGCGGCCTGCAACTCCTGTGTCGTCATGGGGAAATGTACCGTTGTCCCTACCTCGATCCCCATTAAGGGGTATAGGGCTGTATTGGTTATATAGGCTTCAAACATGGGCTCATTCCTCCTTTCCGGCCCGGTCAGCCAGCACCTCATAAATCCCGGCCATAATGTAATCGGCGCAAGGGAGGGCAATCGCATTTCCCAGCGCCTTGTAACGTTGCAGAGGCCGGATCTCCACGCCGTCCGCCCCGTACTTTGTCCAGCCCTCTGGCAGCCCCATCAGCCGTTCGCTTTCCGTTTCCGTCAGAAAACGGATACAGCCGCCCTCCGGGTCGCCCTCATACCAGAAGGCAAAGGGCGTTACATCACTGGCTAAAAGAGTGGGAAAAGGGTCAGTTGGTAATCCGAAGCTGTTTCGGAAGGCCGTTTCTTCCTGCCTTTTTGCCGCTCCCCGCATACGGAAGCACTGAAAGGGGTGGATGACTGGTATCTGCCGCCCTGTTTCAAAAGAAGCTGTTCGATCTCCTTCGGCGGCGGCCCGCCCGCCCTCTCCGCAAGGCGGAGGAAGTGGGAGCATTGGACGGGGCTTAAATAGTATGTCTGCGGCACGTCTGCCTCCAAAATCCGCCACGACGAAAATCCGCTGCCTTCGTGCCAGCCTTCGGGAGCCTGCCCAATACTGGGCGTCCATGAGCCGCCAGCACACATCAGGCGTTCCCCCTCGCACCATTCCGGCGTTTCCCCATCTTCCCGAAGGAGGCATTGGAACTTCGGTGTCCGAGAAGGCGGATAGGACGGCTCTAAAGTCCATCCGGTCATTTGTAGAAAACGCTCCCATGACGTTTTCCCAAACAGCGATAGCTGGATATAGGTTATCAGTAGCATCCCTCATTTCCTGTATGATACGAAACGCCTGATAGAACAGGCTTGATTTTGCCCCGGCAAGGCCGGAGCGGTTGCCGATCAGAGAAAGGTTCTGACAGGGGGAACCGAAGGTAATTATATGGACAGGTGGGATTTTCCCGCCGTCCACCTTCGTAATATCCCCCAAATGCACCATGTCGGGAAAGTGCCTTTTGGTTATGGAGATGGGCGCTTTTTCAATCTCGCTGGCCCAGACCGGACGGATACCGCACCGGGAAGCAGCCAGAGGGAACACGCCAATCCCGTCGAAAAGGCTCCCCAGCTTAATGTCCGGCATGGCCCGGGGTGCCGTGTCCCTTCACGGCAAGCACCCCTTCCAGCGTTGTCGCCGCAATGCCCAGCCGTCCGGCAACCGCAATATCGTTTTTCACATCCTCGTCCACAGCGCTGCCGCAGACGATCAGGGTGTGGGAGCGCCGCAGCATATCCCGGCGCATATCAATCCCGGCCTTGTGTTCCTCGGGAACGCTGTCATTCAAAAACAGCGGCAGATACAAGAGCGGGCAGATCGGGGAAAAGCCCGCCTCATAAGCAAGACGGCAGTAGTGGGCCGCCAGCTCCATATCAACATCCGGCTCGCCGCTCCATGCGGCAGTCAGGTATGCTAAAGGTCGTTTCATTGGTTGAGCCTCCATTTCTGTTTTGGTTTAGGGAAAAGCAAGAGTTCGCCCAACCCCTCCGCCCCTTCCCCCGGGAAGGGGAACGGCTCTGGAGAATTTATATCCCCGTCGCTTGACCGGGAAAAAGCATAACCGGGAGAAATCCGTCAAGGGTGCCTCTGGCACCGCCTGCGGCGGCGCTGCCCTTGACTGATTTTCCCGGCTATGCTACGGAATAACTGGCGACGGGGAATAATTTATATCTCCAGAGCTTCGGGGCGCGGGGCAGAGCCCCGCAATCCTCGGGCCATGCTGACCCGAAGTTTGGGCTTACTTTTCCTGTTCGGTTTTCTTCTCCGGCTTTTCGTGTTCCTTCTGCTGACCCTTCCAGTCGTCCAGCAGCTTGATGATCTGGTCCTTCATTTCCCTCGGCGTAGTTTCCTTGCCGAAATACTTGCTCAGTTCCGCACCTGTCAAAATCACTTTGTCTACCTCCTTTTTGTCCTCCATCATAATGCCGTCGATCACATCCCCGTTGAGCAGCTTCTTTTCGTCCAGCTCACGCATACGCTTTGCCTGCGCCTGCGAAGGAGAGGACTGCTGGCTGTCAATGGCAACGGCGATATAGTTCTGGTTCTTTTTGCTGACATAGGAAAGCTCCACCGCCGTAGTAAAGCCCAGCTTTTTTTCATCCATCAGCTTCATCAGGTCGGGAACCAGCTCATTGAGACGGATATACCGCTGCACCTGCTTGACCGCCATCTTATTGCGCTCGGCCACGATCTCGTTGGAGCGTTTGCCAGCGTCCTTCGGGTCAATCTGGCCCGAAGTGCGGGAGCCCTGGTGCTTGATAGCCTCAAGCTGCATTTTTAAGGCTTTGGCCCGCTCACTGGGTAGGATTTCTTCACGCTGGTTGAGATTGTCCTCGACCATCTGTGTGATGGCTTCATCGTCTGTCAGGTTTCGGACGATACAGGGCATATCCGCATACCCGGCAAGCTCGCTGGCCTTCTGGCGGCGGTGGCCGGACACGATCTCATAGCCGCCATCCTCACGGGGACGGACGATAGCAGGCTGGGTAACGCCCTTGTCCTTGACGCTGGACACCATAGCCCGCATTTCTTCATCGTCCCGGACTTCAAAGGGATGGTTCTTGAAGGCGTAGAGCTCGTTCAGCTTGATATAGACGATCTGCTCCTTGCCCCGGCGTGGTGCATCCTTCGGCTTTTCGGGTTCCTTCGGAGTGGGAGCAGTCTGCACCGTTGGAGCCGTTTTTTTCTCCGGTTCCTTTTTGACCGCCTTTTCCGGTTTCTGTGCGGGAGCTTTGGGCTTCGGGGCTGCGTCCTTGTCCTTATCTGCTTTCGGGGGACGGCCCCGGCGCTTCGGCTGTTCCGGCTCTTTGGGTTTTTCCTCCGCTTTCTTCGGAGCCTCCGGCTGCTTTTCCGGTTTTTCCGTTTTTGCCGGGGCAGGCTTTTCTCCGCTGGGAGCTGCCGCCCGTTCCTCGACTTTCTTTTCCTTCATAATTTCAGCGAAGTTATAGACGGAAACCTGCGGGTTCTTTACCTCCGGTTCCGTCTTTTTTTCCGGCTCCGGGGAAACGGAAACCTTCTCCGGCTCTTTTGGGGGAGCGGGAGGCGTTTCCTTGCCCGGCCCGCTATCCGTTACCGGCTGTTCCGGCGTTTTTGTGGTTTTATCATCTGCCATAAGCATTTACCTCCTGTTTTTTGGCATGAAAAAAGGGGCTCAACTTTTCAGTCAAGCCCCCGTGGGAAGTTCCTCCTTTCTCCGCCATGATACAAAAATACCGCCCGTAGTCTCGTTTGGGCGGTACTTTGTGTAAGATTGGCAGTCCATTATTAAGTTTTTTATTATGTTCCCTTTGTACACCGTTGCAAGCATTCCTTTTGAGAAAAATCAATTAGGAAAATTGAAATTTTCGTTTTTATCCGAATCATTTCAAAAGAGAATATTGAATCATTTGTTTGCTTTCAGATATGATTTATCCTGTTTCAAAGTAACATA
>OLDZ01000463.1_pt1 | contig 9543 bp, 4 predicted proteins | sample 1601981 | NCBI WGS metagenome assembly OLDZ01 (sample SAMN02674970, study PRJEB24791) | human gut metagenome, SKBSTL043 | isolation source: stool | host: Homo sapiens | place: USA
ATGTGCGAGAGCCTTACTTTAATAATAAACAATTCTCCATAGTTGAACAATAGACAGGCCCTCCATGCTTTTTGGTTTTTCTTGAATGTCGATAGGATAATTGAACGTGTTCCCTTTTCATTTTGAATGGGTATATTGTTCTGCAGCCTTTTTTAGTTTCCTACCCATCAATTCTACCAGAGTCTTCGGATAAAGAACTTGTATTCCCTCGGCATATCTGAAGAATACTCGTTCTAACTCATGGTTGATGACGACTTCAATTTCCAGTATGACACTTCCGTCAGCCAATCTTTCCATCACTTGTTGGCTGCGGTGTATAGGCTTGGTTATGATGTAAGGTGCTTCGGCAGCCGCTACCTTGAAACCGACTTTCTCCGCTACACTTCCGGTGTTTTTAGTGACTCCTACCAGATCATCGAAGAATGTGTTCGGATCGAAGAACGTATTTTTTATGTAATGTTCTTGTGGCAGAACTTCCAATGATTGTATTCTGTCCAAAGCTAAATTTTGCAAGATCCGTCCGTTTCCTCTGACACCATAAACGAACCATCGGTTGCGATATTCTTTTAATAGATAAGGATAAAAAATAAAGCTGTTGGCCGAACGTGCCTTGAACGAACGATATTTGAGCTGTATCGGATGCTCGTTTACAATCGCGTGATAGATCGTATCCAGATAATCCAGTCCTTTCAATGATTCATTCTTTTCAAAGTCAATGACAGGAGTGGTTTTCATCCGGGCAGAAGCGACATGGTCTTCCAGGCGGTTGATAATATCGCTCATTTCCGTAAAATAGGAAAAGCCTTTAAACTGCCTCAACACTTCCACTGCTTCCGACATCGTTTTCAGGTCTTGTTCGTTCAGCGGAGTTTGTGTAATGCTGTATTCCGGATCTTCGTATTTATAGTATTTATTTTCGTACACCACAATCGGAGCGTTATAACCCAGCTTCTCGCTGCGCATCATCTGTATATCCATTTGTACGGTACGTTTGCTTATGCCTTTATCGATGCCTTCGTATTCATAAAGAGCATCCGAGCAAGCATCTACCAAATCTTCCAACGTCCAGCGTCGATAAGGATTACGCAGACAGTTATCAATTGTTTTATAACGGATTAAGGCATTTCTATTTGCTGGCATAAGTAGAAGAATAAAGATTGGCTTCAAAAGTAGAAAAATAAATTCAGGAAAACAAAGAGGTTACAGGTCTTTATTCTTGTAATATCTCCATAAACAGGTATATTTTTCTGTTACATTTCTTTTTTTCTTTTCGATTAATTCGATTTTAAGTCTTTATTAATTCGATTTTGTGGAGTTTATTAATGGATTCCTCTTTATTTTGCCGAAAAATAATTTTCAGCTATGAGGAACTCAATTGTATATTTTTGCTTGTTGGTTTGTTGTATTACTGTAAGGGCAGAAGAACTAAAACTTTGGTATAGTCATCCGGCTGAAGAATGGGTGGAGGCTTTACCTTTGGGAAATTCCCGTTTGGGAGCTATGATATATGGCAATCCGTTCGAAGAGGAGATACAGTTAAATGAAGAAACAGTTTGGGGAGGCAGTCCATATAGGAATGATAATCCGGAAGCTTACGGCGTTTTGTCCGAAGTGCGAAAGCTTATTTTTGCAGGAAGAGAGATTACCGCAGAAAAGTTATGGAAAGAACATGCTTTTACCAAACAGAATGGGATGCCTTATCAAACTGTCGGTAGCTTGAAGTTGCACTTTCCCGGTCATGAAAAGTATACCGATTATTACCGGGATTTAAACATTGAGAATGCGGTGGCTACTGTTTCTTATAAAGTGGGAGATGTGACCTATACACGTACTTTATTTACTTCTTTGGCAGATAACGCCTTAATTATACATTTGGAGGCGGACCGACCTCATTCTATCGCATTCGAAGCATCTTATAGCACACCGTTTGAAGAAAGTGCTGTAATTGCGAGCAAGAACCGATTGACTTTATCTGCAAAAGCTTCTGCACACGAAGAGGTTCCGGCTGCCATTCGTTTGGAGAGTCAGGCGCGTATAAAAACTTCCGGTGGTAAGGTTGAGAGTGATAACGGAAAATTGATAGTGACGGAAGCGGATGTGGTGACTATTTATGTTTCGGCAGCTACTAATTTTGTGAATTATCAGGATGTCTCTGCCAATGAGAGTAAAAGGGTGGACGTGATATTGAATCAAGTTGGAAAAAAGTCATATAGACAACTTTTGGACAGCCATATCGGGAAGTATCAACAACAGTTCGGAAGGGTTAAACTAGACCTGGGACATTCACTTGCTTCACAAAAAGAAACTCCGGTCCGTCTGAAAGAATTTCGTGAAGGAAAAGATCCTGCTTTAGTCACACTCATGTTCCAGTTTGGACGTTACTTGCTTATCTCGTCTTCGCAGCCCGGAGGGCAACCTGCCAATTTGCAGGGAATATGGAATCAACATCTTTTGGCTCCGTGGGACGGAAAATACACAATAAATATCAATACTGAGATGAATTATTGGCCGGCTGAAATAACTAACTTGCCGGAAACACATGAGCCGTTGTTCAGGCTAGTGAATGAGCTCGCTGAAACAGGTAAAAAAACAGCGCAGACTATGTACCATTGCAATGGTTGGGTGGCTCATCATAATACTGACATATGGAGAGCGACAGGACCGGTGGACGGCCCTTTTTACGGGACATGGCCGAATGGAGGAGCCTGGTTAAGCCAGCATTTGTGGCAACATTATCTTTATACCGGAGATAAGGACTTCCTGATTAAGAATTATCCGGTATTGAAAGGAGCTGCTGACTTCTATATGGATTTCTTGGTGGAACATCCTCAGTATCATTGGCTGGTGACTATTCCATCTATATCTCCTGAACAAGGAGCGCCAGGAAAGGAAACAAGCTTGACAGCCGGCTGTACAATGGATAATCAAATTGTATTTGACGTGTTGAGTAATACTCTGCAAGCTGCAAAGATTGTAGGAGAAGATATAGTTTATCAGGATAGAGTTAAAAAAGTACTGGATCGTTTGCCGCCGATGCAAATAGGTAAGTATAACCAATTGCAGGAGTGGTTGGAGGATGTGGATGATCCCCAAAGTGATCATCGGCATGTATCTCATTTGTATGGCTTGTATCCAAGTAATCAAATATCCCCATATGCGCATCCTGGGTTATTTCAGGCTGCCAAACGTTCGCTGCTCTATCGGGGGGATATGGCGACGGGATGGTCTATCGGTTGGAAGATTAATTTATGGGCACGTCTTTTAGACGGCGATCATGCCTATAAAATTATAGGGAATATGCTTAACCTGGTGGAAGAGGGGAATCCGGACGGCCGGACCTATCCTAACTTGTTTGATGCACACCCTCCTTTTCAGATAGATGGTAACTTTGGTTTTACGGCAGGAGTTGCGGAAATGCTGCTTCAAAGTCATGATAATGCTTTGCATCTGTTACCGGCTTTGCCAACAGCTTGGCAGAAGGGGCATATATCTGGTTTGGTGGCTCGTGGCGCTTTTGAGGTTGATATGAGTTGGGAAGGAGGAGAACTGTTGGCTGCTACTATTTTATCCCGTATCGGAGGTAATTTACGTATCCGAACCTATGTACCTCTTGAGGGGGAAGGATTGAAAGAAGCGGAAGGCGAGAACTCCAATCCTTTCATGAGCAGTGCTGATATAAAAGAGCCTTTGCTGGCATCGGAATTGTGTCCGCAATATCCTATGCTGTATAAGGTTTATGAATATGATATAGTGACAAAAGCAGGAGGTGAATATATCATCCGAAGAAAAAGATAATATAACGTGAAAAACAAAGGTATATGGTAAAAAGATTTAATTGGTTAGTTTTTTGTCTATTGTTTTCAGTAGGTATGATGGCAAAAAGCGGGGGTAGGCAATATAACTCTTACAAAGGGTTAGTGATGGCCGGTTACCAGGGGTGGTTCAATGCCCCTGGTGACGGTTCCGGCCGTGGATGGCATCATTATAATGGTAGTAACGGTTTCCGTCCCGGTTCTTGTTCTGTGGATTTCTGGCCGGAAGTGTCGGAATATAAGAAACTTTATAAGACGGAGTTTACTTTTGCAGACGGCAAACCGGCATCTGTTTTCTCTTCTTATGACGAGTCTACGGTTGATCTTCATTTTAAATGGATGAAACAGTATGGACTGGATGGAGTGTTTATGCAACGTTTTGTAGCAGAGATTCGGAACGAGAGTGGTTTGAAACATTTTAATAAAGTGCTAAATTCGGCAATGAAATCGGCAAATAAGTACGAACGCGCTATCTGTGTGATGTATGATTTGAGTGGAATGCAGCTGGGAGAAGAAAAACTATTATTAAAAGATATTGATGAAATAGCAAAGCGTTATTCATTGAAAGATCATGCAAAAAATCCCTCATATTTGTATCATAACGGAAAACCGTTGGTTACAGTATGGGGAGTAGGATTTAATGATAACCGCAGTTATGGGTTGAATGAAGCTGAATATATTATTGATGGTCTGAAATCTCAGGGGTTCAGTGTTATGCTCGGAGTGCCTACTCAATGGCGCAAGCTGGAAGGGGATACGGAATCAGATCCACGCTTGCATGAACTAATCAGAAAATGTGATATTCTGATGCCTTGGTTTGTGGGGCGCTATAATGAAACGACCTATCCCAAGTATCAGAAACTGGTGGAAGAGGATATTCAGTGGGCTAAAAAGAATTTAGTCGATTATGCTCCTTTAGTTTATCCGGGTTTTTCATGGGGAAATATGAAAGGGAAAGAACATAATTCGTTTATTCCCCGTAATAAAGGCTCTTTTCTTTGGAAACAGCTGATGGGGGCTATTCGTGCAGGTGCTGAAATGATTTATGTAGCTATGTTTGATGAGATAGACGAAGGGACAGCCATCTTTAAGTGTGCCAAGAAAGTTCCGGTAGGAGAAAGTCTGTTTGTCCCTTTGGAAGAAGAAGTGGAAAGCGATCATTATTTGAAACTGGTTGGTGAAGCCGGCAAGGTGTTGCGTAAGGAAAAGGCGGTAGCGTTTGATGCCAGTTTGAATCCTGTAGCTCCGAATCCTTTTATCCGGCATATGTATACAGCTGACCCTTCCGCACATGTATGGGCAGACGGGCGGCTGTATGTATATGCTTCACATGATATTGCTCCTCCACGTGGCTGTGACTTAATGGACCGTTATCATGTTTTTTCTACTGACGATATGGTGCATTGGACAGATCATGGTGAGATATTAAATTCCTCCCAAGTGCCGTGGGGACGTAAAGAAGGAGGATTTATGTGGGCGCCGGATTGTGCTTATAAGAACGGAACTTACTATTTTTACTTTCCGCATCCGAGTGAAACGAATTGGGACAATAGCTGGAAGATAGGAGTGGCCACGAGTTGTAGACCGGCTGAAGGATTTGAAGTCAAAGGTTATATTGAAGGAATGGATCCATTGATTGATCCTTGTGTTTTTGTAGATGATAACGGACAGGCGTATATTTATAATGGTGGCGGTGGTATCTGTAAAGGTGGCAAACTGAAAGACAATATGATGGAACTGGATGGACTGATGCAGCCGATGGAAGGATTGGAAGACTTCCATGAGGCAACCTGGGTACATAAATATAATGGTAAATATTATTTGTCTTATTCCGACAATCATGATGAAAATTGGAATGACGGCGTGAAAGGAGACAACAGGATGCGATATGCTGTCAGTGATTCGCCATTGGGACCTTGGGAGTCGAAAGGTATTTATATGGAACCGACGGATAGTTATACCAACCACGGCTCAATTGTGGAGTTTAAAGGGCAATGGTATTCTTTTTATCATAATAGTGCGTTGTCCGGTCACGATTGGCTTCGTTCTATTTGCGTGGATAAGTTATACTACAATCCGGACGGAACAATACAGATTGTAAAACAGACAAAATAAGAGAGTAAATTCAGTTAGAAAGTAATAATTATATAAACCATAAAAAACATGAAGAACAAATTAAAGTGGATGATGGCTGTGGGTATGTTATCATGCTCGGTAGCAATGGCCCAACAGCAAAGTGATATCATGTCTGTGTCTGCTTCAACAAACGTGGAGAATGCAGCTTTGGCTTTTGATAAAAATATGAAAACGATGTGGACGTTGCCTTCTCAGGCTTTGAAGTCCGGGCAGTGGTTGATGTTTACTATCCAGCAGCCTGGAGACGTTTACGAACTGGAGCTTCAGATGCAGGGAATTAATAAAAAGGAATTGAAAGACGCATTGGATATCTTTGTCACTTACGACCCGATGAATCTCGGAAATCCGATAAGCTACCAGATACTTGGAAATGAAAAACAGATGAAAGTCAAGTTTGCCGCTCCTAAATACGGTGCTCACGTAAAACTGGACTTTAAACCGAGTAAATTGGATAAACCTTTTTCTTTAAAGGAGATATCAGTGCTTGTGGCAGAGAAAGTGTTGAAGGATAATAAAGGAGAAGTAACTGATCGTCGCTATATGGATGCGTCACTTCCGGTAGAAGAACGCGTTGAAAGTTTGTTGGCTGTGATGACTCCGGAAGACAAAATGGAACTGATCCGTGAAGGTTGGGGGATTCCCGGAATACCTCATTTGTATGTGCCGCCCATTACGAAAGTGGAAGCTGTGCATGGTTTTTCTTATGGTAGTGGTGCCACTATATTCCCTCAAGCTTTGGCAATGGGGGCTACCTGGAATCGGAAGTTGACGGAAGAAGTAGCGATGGTAATTGGAGACGAAACAGTAGTTGCTAATACAAAACAGGCATGGTCGCCGGTATTGGACGTTGCACAGGATGCCCGTTGGGGACGTTGTGAGGAGACATTTGGTGAAGACCCTGTGCTGGTATCACAAATTGGTGGAGCTTGGATTAAAGGATATCAATCTAAAGGCTTGTTTACTACTCCGAAACATTTCGGTGGTCACGGTGCTCCGTTGGGTGGTCGCGATTCTCACGATATAGGATTATCCGAACGGGAAATGCGTGAGGTACATCTGGTTCCGTTCCGTCATGTTATTCGTAATTATGATTGTCAGTCGTTAATGATGGCTTATTCAGATTTTCTGGGAGTGCCAGTTGCAAAAAGTAAAGAATTATTGCATAATGTCTTGCGCGAAGAATGGGGCTTTGATGGTTTTATTGTTAGTGATTGCGGTGCTATTGGTAACTTAACGGCGCGCAAACATTATACGGCAAAAGATAAAATTGAAGCAGCTAACCAGGCATTGGAAGCAGGTATCGCAACAAACTGTGGTGACACTTATAATGATAAAGAAGTGATACAGGCAGCAAAGGATGGACGCCTCAACATGGAAAAACTGGATAACGTTTGCCGTACTATGCTACGTATGATGTTTCGTAATGAACTATTTGAAAAAACTCCTAATAAACCTTTGGATTGGAATAAAATATATCCGGGCTGGAACTCAGATAGCCATAAAGAAATAGCCCGCCAGGCCGCCAGGGAGTCTATTGTTATGTTGGAGAATAAGGATAATATATTGCCTTTAGATAAAGAAATCCGTTCGATTGCCGTATTAGGACCTGGAGCGGATGATCTTCAACCGGGTGATTATACTCCCAAATTGTTACCAGGTCAGTTGAAATCAGTATTGACGGGTATCAAACAGGCTGTGAGCAAGCAGACGAAAGTAATTTATGAGCAAGGCTGTGACTTTACAAGTTTGAGTGAGACGAATATTCCTAAAGCGGTCAAAGCTGCTTCTCAAGCAGATGTGGTAGTTATGGTTCTAGGAGATTGTTCAACCAGTGAAGCTAGGACAGATGTTTACAAGACATCCGGTGAGAATAATGACTATGCAACCTTGATTCTACCGGGCAAACAACAAGAATTGCTGGAAGCTGTCTGTGCAATAGGGAAACCGGTTATATTGGTGCTTCAGGCTGGCCGTCCTTATAATCTGACAAAGGCTTCGGAATTGTGTGAAGCTATTCTTGTTAACTGGTTACCAGGACAGGAGGGAGGTCCTGCTACAGCAGATGTGTTGTTCGGTGATTATAATCCAGCTGGCCGTTTACCGATGACTTTCCCACAACACGTAGGTCAGTTGCCTCTCTACTATAATTTTAAAACCTCCGGTCGCCGTTATGAATATTCTGATTTGGAATATTATCCTCTCTACTATTTTGGATATGGTTTGAGTTATACTTCTTTTGAATATTCGGGCCTAAAAATGCAGGAGAGAGACAATGGCAATATTGTCGTACAGGTAACTGTGAAAAACGTAGGTCAACGTGCTGGTGATGAGGTGGTCCAATTGTATGTCACTGATATGTATGCTAGTGTAAAGACACGTATTACGGAATTGAAGGATTTTACTCGTATCAATCTGAAGCCGGGTGAATTAAAGACAGTATCTTTTGAATTGACGCCTTATGAGTTATCATTGCTCAATGACCGGATGGACAGAGTCGTAGAAAAAGGAGAGTTCAAAATATTAGTCGGCGGTGTTAGTCCTCAATATGTAGCTAAAGATCGTATTAAGGATAGTGTAGGCTATAGTGATAACAAGAAAGGTGTCATGGGAATACTTAATTATAAACATGAGTTTGGTGCCAATTTCGATCTTGCTGTGTCCAAGGTAGAAGAGAGCCTTGTCAAGAATCAGAGGACAGTGTGGATAAGTGTGAAAAATACAGGTACGTTGATGGATATCGGTAAGGTGGAAATGTTTGTTGATGGTAAGAAAGTGGGAGATGCCATTCATTATGAATTGGGAGCAGGTGAAGAAAAATTGATCCCGTTTAAGTTGGCAAAAGAGAATAAGCAACCTGTAGCGTTTACGACTAAATACAAGATGGTATCTTTATAAGATTCCTTTAATAGTAAATGAGTGTTAACTTTTGCTGGATAAGAGATATGTATCAGAGACTTATAACCAATTTGGGATTGTTATTGATTGTTACCTGTTTTTTCGTAAGGGCAACCGAACCGGTTCATGACGAACTGGTCAAGATACGAATTGCTGACTTTAAGGATGCCAAGGCCGGTGCTGTAAGTTATACATTTGATGATGGATTGCGTAACCAGTATCTGATTGCTGTTCCCATCATGGAGAAGTTGCAGATGCCGGGAACATTTTTTATCATTCCCGGACAGGTTTCGGCTACGTTGCAGGAAGCTGAGGCCAAGGAGCCAGGTGCATGGGGAGGTGTTACCTGGGAGGAGATACGTACATTGGTAGCTAAAGGTTTTGAAATTGGTAATCATGGATACAGTCATAAGAATCTAGTGACTCAGGTAAAAGAACTGGAAGAACTCGAATATGAGATCGAGAATAGTGCCAATATGATCCGAAAGGAAACGGGTATTTTCCCCGTTTCTTTTTGTTATCCTTACAATAGCTTTAATGAGCAAGTCGAAAAGATTGTAGAAAAACGTCATATCACAGTTCGTACTTCTCAGCAAGGTATTGGAGCCAGAGATACCACGACAGAGAATATCAATCAATGGGTTGATAAACTGATTAACCAGAGGAAATGGGGCGTAGCTATGATTCATGGTTTGGCAGA
>OLDZ01000477.1_pt1 | contig 9391 bp, 6 predicted proteins | sample 1601981 | NCBI WGS metagenome assembly OLDZ01 (sample SAMN02674970, study PRJEB24791) | human gut metagenome, SKBSTL043 | isolation source: stool | host: Homo sapiens | place: USA
CGCCGCGTTCCGATACGCCGTCTACCACCTCGTCATTGGCAAGCACGGTACCCAGTTGCGGACACCAGTTTACCATTGTTTCACCCAGATAGGCGATGCGGTAGTTCATCAGGACTTCCTGCTGCTCTTTTTTGCTCATGGCATTCCACTCATCGGCAGTGAAATGCAGTTCTTCGCTGCATGCGGCATTCAGTCCTTCGTTACCGGATTTGGCGAATGCTTCTGTCAGTTCTTCGATAGGGCGTGCTTTCTTTTCGTCATTGCAGTAGTAGCTGTTGAACATCTTCTGGAACGCCCATTGTGTCCAGTGATAGTATTCCGGGTCGCAGGTACGGATTTCACGGTTCCAATCGAAAGAGAAACCTATCTTATCCAGTTGCTCGCGATAGCGGTTGATATTGTTGACGGTGGTAATGGCCGGATGTTGTCCGGTTTGTATGGCGTATTGCTCTGCGGGCAGGCCGTAAGCATCGTATCCCATAGGATTCAGGACATTGAAACCTTGCAGACGTTTGTAACGGGCATAGATGTCCGAAGCGATGTATCCCAACGGATGACCCACGTGCAGACCTGCGCCGCTGGGGTAGGGAAACATGTTCAGTACATAGTATTTTTGCTTTGTTTCGTCTTCCGTCACCTGGTAGGTTTTGTTCTCCACCCACCGTTTCTGCCATTTCTTTTCAATCTCTCTGAAATTGTATTCCATAATGGTTGTAATTATATTGTTGAAAACTTGTTGATATACTTACTAAAACTTGTTGATAGCCCGTTTAATTTGGTTTATATCCTGTTAATTAAACGGTGCAAAGTTAAGGGTTTATTTTCAGATTTGTAGCGAAGTAGTGTAAAAAAACAGCATGAATGCTTGACATTCCGCTTTTTATTACTTATATTTGTGATGTGCTTTTAAAACTAATTTTTTGTTTGTAATACAAATAATGGCTAAATTAATTCAATAGGATTTTACAAAGAAGATTTTTTAGGATATTGCAAGGGATGTAATCTGTGAAGATCACATCCCTTTTTTTGTATGTTTCCTGTCGGAGGCGCTTCCATTTGTCTGTTTTTCTGATAATGGGCACAACTTCTTTTCAAAAGCCCTGTATAAGGCCTTTGGGGAGATTTACTAAAACGAAAGGAAAGATTTAGTAAATCCCCGTCCGAGTTTTAGTAAATCTCCCCAAAGGTTTCAGTAAATCTTCTTTCGGGTATTATAAAAGCCTGTCTCATTGTATAGAAAGAGGAAAGCATTATCTTTGTGCGTAATTTATAAGCGGTGTATGCATACAACGAAGAACTATATTTATCATCTCATAGCCATTCTTACCGTAGGGATATGGGGACTGACGTTTATCTCTACAAAAGTATTGATAGAGCATGGACTTTCTCCGCAGGAGATATTTTTGCTTCGTTTTCTGATGGCTTATCTGGGAATTTGGTTTATCTCTCCGCGCAAACTGTTTGCCGATAATTGGAAAGATGAACTTTGGTTGCTGTGGGGCGGTGTTACGGGTGGTTCTTTCTACTTCTTTACGGAGAATACGGCATTGGAAATCACACTGGCCACCAATGTGGCTTTTATTGTTTGTACGGCTCCGCTGCTCACCACTATTTTGTCCTTGCTGATCTATAAAAAAGAAAAAGCCACCGCCGGACTGGTGGGCGGTTCCCTGCTGGCGCTGGTGGGGGTGGCGTTGGTGGTCTATAACGGCCATTTCATATTGAAGATTTCACCGCTTGGCGATTTCCTGACTCTTCTTGCCGCTTTCTCCTGGGCGTTCTACAGCCTGATAATGAAAAAAATGTCCGGGCGTTATCGTACGACTTTCATTACCCGCAAGATTTTCTTCTACGGAATACTGACTATCCTTCCCGCTTTTATCCTTCATCCCTGGCAATTTTCTCTTTCCGGACTTTGGCAGCCGGCGGTTTGGATGAACCTTCTTTTTCTGGGTGTACTCGCTTCTCTGGTTTGCTTTGTGGTGTGGAACATCATTTTGAAGCAATTGGGTACGGTGCGGGCTTCCAACTACATTTATTTGAATCCGCTTTTCACGCTGATAGGTTCCGCTGTCCTGCTGGACGAACAGTTCACCGTAATGTCACTCATGGGAGCCATGCTCATATTGGGCGGTGTGTATTGGGCGGGAAAGAGATAAAGGGGAAAGAGGAGACCCATGGGCATAAAAAAAGGAGTACCGCTGTACTCCAACCTTTGTTAACCTTAAATCTAATACTATGAAAAACACGTTGCAAAGATACGGACATTTGATAAATCTGCAAATTATCCAAGAAAAAAAGCATGTTTTATAACATTTATTATAAGATTGAACTTCTTTTTCGGACTTGTTTAAATTTTGTTCGGTATTCTTCTCAGAGCTGTTTTGCAGTTGTCTGAGGAGTATAACGGGCTATGTGACGAATAAAAACAAGAGAATAAGCCGGAAAGAGACTCGGAAGAAGCCTGAATAAAATTCTTTTTTAGCTTGTAAATGTCAGGGGAAATTGTGAATATTTGTATTATAAAAATCATAACTCTGCTAAGAGCGGTATATATTAACTGAATTATCGGCATATAATATGACAAATAAACAAATGAACCCGGAGAGCATTGACAGAATAGAACATAGTACTTATACGCCTCTGGAAAAGAAATATCTGAAAGTGCAGTTTGTCAAAGTGGCATTGGTTTATCTCGGTCTTATGGCTGTTTCGCTTTTTCTTCTTTGTGCAGAGGGGTTTGCTTACCGGTATGCCGCTACTATCATTGTTGAATGCGGTTTGCTTGTAGCATCCGTTGTTAATTTGCTGATTCTTCCCAAGGCATACAACTATAAAGGATTCGTTATTCGTGAGCACGATATAACCTTTCGCTCCGGGATTATCTTTCCTTCGGTTATTACCGTTCCTTTCTGTAAAATTCAGCAGGTGAGTGTTTGTCAGAATCCTGTTACACGTCTGTTTGGACTGTATTCCGTTGACTTGGTAAACGGAGCCCAATTGTTGGCTACAATCAGAATTCCCGGACTGACGGAAGAGAGAGCAGATAAAGTGAAGGCGCTTGTCATAGAAAGTATAAAAAATGAAAACAAATGATTTCTCTGCGCCGAGGCGAATGAGCAAAAGCGCGTTCGTAATATTCCTTGTCAACAACCTATGGCTTTATGCGAAGTATTTTCTTTTTATAGTCATTCTTGAATTGTTTAATTCGGAAAAGAAATTATCTTTTATTGAAGCGGCTTTGGATTTTTTGGTTGTTTTGGCAATCTGTCTGACCTTGGCAGCAGTCATTGCTTTTATCAATTATTATTCCAAAAAGTATTATGTGGAGAATGGAAATCTGATTTTCATTCACGGTTTGGTACGTAAGGAAATTACCAGTATATCTTTGACGAAAATTCATTCTTTGCGTACTAAGCAGGGATTGATTTATCGTTTGCTGGATATGAAGGGAGTATCATTTGATACGCTTGCATCGCAATCGGAAGAAATAGAAATGATTCTTGACAATGAAGATTGGGAAGCATTGCTCAGCCGGATAGAAACTTTGGATAGTCAGACACAGATACAGGCATCCGAAGCAGATAAGATTGAAGAGAAAACCGATGGATACACTACCAAGTTGAGCGTTGGTAATTTGAATCTGATTAAAGGAGCACTTTGTCAAAACCACCTTCGGGGCATGGTTGTATTTGGAAGTATTTTAGTTACTTTATATGACCAGATTATATCGGTCAATGAAAATGCTGTGGAATATTTTTATGGTTACATGGCTACACATGCCGATTTCTTACGGCTTTCATTATCAAGTTGTATCACTGTTGCCGCTATCTTGTATATAGTTACATTGCTACTATGGTTGGGTAAAGTCTTTTTGCGCTATTTCAATATGGATATACGTATAGACCGGGAACAGCTGTTCTTTGAGAGCGGACTGATTTCGCGTAATAGCAAGCCGGTTCTCATACGATAAGATTTGTACTGTTTATATCAAGCGGAATATCATAGAAAAATGGTTGGCTTGCAGCACTGTTATGCTGAAACAGGCATTGAATGCCACTGACAGGAATAGAGGAGCGGATGTCAGAATTTATGGTTCAGACTCTGCTACAACTTTTCTGGACTGGTGGTTGGGAAAGGATTATGCATCTTCGCAACCTATCGTTTCTGCTCAATCCGGATACGGCTTATTAGGCTATACCATCCGGTTCGATCTGTTGGTTTCGCTTGCAGCCGGTATAGCCTTATGCTATTTTCAATATTACGGTTGGCTTTGGCTCCCGGTCGTTTATATGCTGATATCCCTGATAAAAGGGATTTTTGCCGTACGTCGGAGTTCTATCACTTTAAAAGAGGATTATGTGGAAATCAATTCAGGAAAGTTTGCAGAAGTGAAAAACTATTTCAAATATTCGAACATGGAAGTGGTTCGCATGACAGCTACTCCTTTTACTCCTTTTTATCACAGAGTAAATCTTGTCATTTCTACCAATGGTTCCTCCTTTACCATAAGAAGCCTGAAAGAACAAGAAGCTAAGGAAATCTATGAATTGCTGCTGTATAATTGCTATATCAAATGAGGCTGATGGAGGCTTGCTGTTTATTCCATCGGCGGAATTATCTGTGCACATATATTAATTCCGCCGTTTTTTCTCTATCTCTTTTTTAGGAATTTCAGCCTTTGGCTTCCTGATACATAAAGCGTTTGATACTCTTCTTGGCGGTCTTTTCAAACTCCTCGAAGTGTATTTTTACTTTGGTAATCTGGCAATATGCCGGCAGAAGCAGGTTCAGTTCGTTCCGGTTGGCTTCCATTGCCTTTTCTATATCGGTTTGTTGCAGGCCGTGGGCAAAGGCATCGTCGAAGTCGGGATAAATCAGGGCTACGAGTTTGTCATGCTGCAATACAATCAACGATTCCGAGACGTAAGGCATGTTATTCAGTTTGCTTTCTATCTCTTCGGGATAAATGTTCTGTCCGCTGGAAGTGAGAAGCATATTCTTGCTGCGCCCGCGTACGGTGACGTAGCCGTCGGCATCCATTGTGGCGAGGTCGCCTGTGTGCAGCCAGCCGTTGACATCTATGATTTGGGAAGTGGCTTCGGCATTCTTGTAATAGCCCAGCATAAGGTTGCTTCCCCGGCAGATGATTTCGCCCGCTACATGCTGAGGATCGGGAGAATCTATCTTTACTTCCATGCGGGTAGTGGCCTTTCCGCACGAAGCGAGCTTCAGGGTTTCCCAGCGGCTAGAGCAGATGATAGGACCGCATTCCGTCATGCCGTAGGCAATGGTGTAGGGGAAGCCTATCTGTTTAAGGAAGCGTTCCACGTCGGCGTTGAAAGGTGCGCCGCCGATGATGATTTCATCGAAATTGCCGCCGAAGACATCCATAGCCTTTTTGCGCATGTCCGCTTTTATCTTATCGTTGACGATAGGCATCCGTAACAGCAGCTTGCCTATCTTGTTGTCTATGAGTGGCAGGATGTTTTTCTTGATAATCTTCTCTACGATGAGCGGCACGCAGGATATGACGCGCGGCTTGATTTCGGAGAATGACTGCGCGATAATCTTTGGCGACGGCATGCGGGTGAGGAAATAAAGGTGTGCGCCTGCCGAGAAACCGTAAAGAAAATCGTAGACCATGCCGAAAACATGCCCCAGAGGGAGCATGGATACGATATGGTCGCCGGGACGTACGGGCAGCATTTCGTGGCAATAGGCTATATTGGACCATAAGCTGCGGTAGGGCAGCATCACGCCTTTGGAATAGCCGGTAGTGCCGGACGTATAATTGATAACCGCCAACTCTTCGGGCGACTGTTCTTTGCGGTAGCAGATATGTTCGGGACGGAAGTTCTTAGGATAGCGCGTGCCGTAGATGGCGTTGCGGTGTTCGAAAGCTTCCATGAGCCGTTCGTCCCGGCAGACAACTGGAGTAAAATCCGTCAGCAAGACAACTCCCATGAGCAACGGCATGGCTTCTTCGTTCAAGTTCTCCCAAGCCCGGTCGCCGACAAAAAGGAGTTTGGCTTCGGAGTGGTTGACGATATTATGTATGTTGTCTGCTTTGAATTCGTGAAGAATAGGAACGATTACAGCACCATAAGTCACTGTTGCCAGAAAGCAAACCGCCCAATGGGCGCTGTTACGACCGCATACGGCTATTTTATCACCGGGCTGGATGCCGGCGCTTTCCAATACGATATGAAATTTAGCGATCTTGCGGGCAACATCTTTATATTGTAGGGTTATTCCTTGATAGTCTGTCAGAGCGTTTCTGTCCCAGTTTTGTATGATGCTTTGTTCGATATAGTCGATGAACAGTTGTTCTTGTTCCATGCGTATATTTGCACACTTTAGTTAAAACTGCGCAAATATAGGGCTTATAGTGATGCAATGCAAGTGGTTTAAAGTTTTTTTCATGAGGGTATGTCAAATTTAAAATTCGCTTACTATTTGTTTTTTTAGGCATGGGATTACATAGGTTTCACGGAAAAAGAATAAAGAAAATCTGTGTTTTCCGTATAATTCCGTGCCTAAAAAACAAATAGTGCATTTTCTCCCTCTTATTTCCTATTCTTTGGTCTTTTCAGAAATAAGCAGCAGCTTGTCTCCCACATGAAGTTTCAGAGTGCCGTTGGGTATCAGGTATTCGTTGTCGCGCTTCACTATCATAACGAGAGTTCCCTGGGGCAGGTTCATGTCTTTGAGGGTATCGCCTTTCGCGTCGAGCATCTCCCGGGTGACGGTTACATCGCGCAGGTCGGAGTCGATATCTTCGGGCAGTTCCACTCCGAAGTCGTTACCTGTCTTTTCCATCGGGGTGGAAAGCCCCATGATGCGTGCTACTTTAGAGACGGTAGTACCTTGGATGACGAGTGAGAGGATGGTGATGAAGAACACGATGTTGAAGATTACATCTGCTCCCGGCACACCTGCCACTACCGGATAGGTGGCGAAGATAATGGGAACCGCGCCTCGCAACCCTACCCAGGACACAAACATTTTGGACTTCATATTGATACGTTTCCCGAACGGGAGCAGGCAGAGGAACACGCTGAGCGGACGTCCTATGACAATCATGAATACACCGATGAGCAATGCCACGACTGCCACTTCCAGCATTTCGTGCGGGTTCACCAGCAGACCGAGACAGAGGAACATGATAATCTGGAAAAGCCATGTCAGTCCATCCATAAACGTGTAAATCTCTTTGCGGTGCATGATTTTGTTGTTACCCACCATCATGCCGGCAATGTAGACGGCGAGGTATCCGTTGCCCTTCATCAGATCGGTAATGGAGAAGGTAAAGAATACGAACGACAACAGCAGAATGGGGTAGAGCGACTGGTTGTCTATATTCAGCCTGTTGAGCATAAGGATGGCCAGCTTGCCCAGCAGATAGCCGGCAGCAGCACCTACCACAAATTGTATCACGAAAGAGAAAGCTATCTGCGAAGCACCCATACCCGAGGACTGGATGAGCTGGATAAGTACGACAGTCAGCATATAGGCCATCGGGTCGTTGCTTCCGCTTTCCAACTCCAGCATGGGACGCAGATTGTGCTTCAGGTTCATCTTCTGCGAGCGCAGGATGGCGAATACCGATGCCGAGTCCGTAGACGACATGGTGGAAGCCAGCAGCAGGGAGGTGATGAGCGGCAGGTGGATATTGGTCCAGCTCATGCCCGACAGCCACCATATAAACAGTCCGGTAAACAGTGCCGTCAGCAGCACACCGAAAGTAGACAGTACAATACCGGGGGAGAGGATAGGCTTGATTTCGGTGAACTTGGTATCCATTCCGCCCGAAAACAGGATAATGCTCAAAGCCACCATACCGATGAACTGCGCTTCTTTGGCGTTGTGGAATTGCAATCCGAGTCCGTCGCTGCCGAAAAGCATGCCCACCACAAGAAAAAGTAACAAGGCGGGAACTCCGAAACGGTAACCGGTTTTGCCTACGATGATGCTGACAAAAAGTAAAATAGAACCTACAAGTAAAATGTTTTCAGCTGTAAATAGCATAAATAGTGTGTTATGAGTTTTATTAGAAAATGCTTTTTGTACCTTTGTGTACAAAGATATTCATTCTTGACAACAAAACCAAAACTTAATTGGTTCAATTAAATTTCAATACAAAAGTTGTCTCCTTTCCGGCTATCAGAGAGAGGCTTCCGCCGGATAAGCGCATGATTTGCCGGGAGATGCTCAGTCCGATGCCGCTTCCGTTTTCTTTGGTGGTGAAGAAAGGAATGAAAATATGCCCGGCAATGTCCGGGGGGATGGCAGGGCCGTTGTTGGATATTTCTATCAGTACGGCTTCGGCTTCGTTGCAGTAGGCGCGTATGTTGATATGTTTTTCCGTAGTCGCTGCGTTTGTTTCCGCTGTTGTTTCCGCATTTGTCCCCGTTGCTGCCGTAGCACCCGTTTCAAAAGCCTGTATGGCATTTTTCAGTAAGTTTATGATGACTTGCGAAATGAGATTTTCGTCGGCATAGAGTATCAAATCGTCGGGAACGATGGAAACATTGAACGTAACCGGGGTGTCGGGATATTGATGGCGCGCCAGTTCCGCCATACGGTTGATGAAGCCTTTGAGGTAGAACAGGGACGGTTCGGGAGTGGGGATGCGCGTAAACCTGCGGTAGGATTCTACGAAAGCGAGCAACCCTTTGCCTGTGGCACTGATTGTTTGCAGACCGTGCCGCATCTCTTCTTTCGATATCCGGGCTCCGGTCAGTTTCAGCAGGGTGTCGCTCAGGGAAGTGATGGGGGTTACGGCGTTCATGATTTCATGGGTCAGCACGCGTGTAAGGCGTATCCAAGAGTCTATCTCCTTTTCGTCCAGTTCGTTGTTGATGTCGTTCAGGGCGAGGATGCGCAGGTGCTCTTGGCGTACGGTGATGTCGCTGACGCGGACAGATAGGTTTACGGTTCCGCGTTCGTTGCCGAATGCCGCCTGGAACTTGTCGCCGGGACGGCAGGCGGTGAGCGTATCCGTCAGATGGGCGTCCACGCGCGACAGTTGGCGGACGTGCGTAAATACTTCCAGTCCGAGCAGGCGCAGGGCTTCGTTGTTCTTTTGATAGACGGCTCCGTTGTCGTTCAGCACGATGATACCGGTGTTTACACAGTCGAGGATAAGCTCGTAGTACTTCTCCCGTTGGGCGGTTTCACTCTTTACATTATGCAGGATACGGGCTACGCGGTTCAGCGAACGGTTTACGAGGCGGTTGTCTTCGGTTCCGTCCGTTTCGGAGAAGTGGATGGCGGTATCGTTGTTTTCGATGGCATCGAGCATGAAAAGAACTTTACGGGTGTGGCGGCGGTACAACCGTTGCTGCCAGTATACTGCCAAAGGAAGAAGCACGGTGAACAGGACAGC
>OLDZ01000493.1_pt1 | contig 9200 bp, 6 predicted proteins | sample 1601981 | NCBI WGS metagenome assembly OLDZ01 (sample SAMN02674970, study PRJEB24791) | human gut metagenome, SKBSTL043 | isolation source: stool | host: Homo sapiens | place: USA
CTGCCCTGCACCCGCGAAGGGTCTTCGACCCTCTCGACACCCTTTTCGCGATTGAGTTGGTGACTTCTTCTTACTTCTTCCGCGTGTTTATCCACAGGATACCCACACAATTCACGCGATTTCAGGGAAATAAAACCACATTTACATCATGGTCGTGGGGTTATACTCAAAGTACACCTCCGCGCCCTCCTGCTTCTCCCGCGCCAGTTCGCTCAATGCCGCGGCGAACTGCTCCGTCTCCGGATGCACCAGCAGCTTCATCAGCACATGCCAGCGCGTTTTTCCGCGCAAAACCGTGATGCTCGGCTGGTCAAGCCGCACCATCAGCGCCCGCTTCTTCCACTGCGGATGCGCGTTAAGCAGTTCCTCGCACCGCGCATGAAGCATTGTCGCGACCTCTCGCGCCTTCTGCGGCGAATTGCTCTCCACCAGCAGGCGCGCCAGAATCGTGAACGGCGGATACAACCCCGTCCGCCGGCGATCGAACTCCAGCTCAAAGAACGCGCGGTAGTCCTGCGCGGCAGCGGTCTGAATCACCTCATCCTCCGGCTTGTATGTCTGGATGATGACCTGCCCCGGCAGTGTGCCGCGTCCGGCGCGCCCGGCGACCTGCGTCAGCAGCTGGAATGTTCGCTCCCGCGCGCGGTAGTCGGGCAAATTCAGCGTCATATCCGCCGCAATCACGCCCACCAGCGTTACCTTCGGGAAATCCAGCCCCTTGGCAATCATTTGCGTGCCGACGAGCAGCTTTGCACGCCCGGAGCGGAACTCATCAAGCAGCTTTGCGTGACCATCCTTGCCGGAGGTCGTGTCAATATCCATGCGGATGACGTTTTCCTGTGGGAAGAGCTTCTTCAATTCTTCCTCGATTTTCTGCGTCCCCGCACCGAAATAACGGATGTACTTGCTGCCGCATTTCGGGCAGGTGTTCGGCGGCAGCGCGGCGAATCCGCAGTAGTGGCAGTGGAGTTTCGCCTCAGTCTGCCCGCTGCCCACGACGTGGTAGGTCATGGCGACATCGCAGTTCGGGCATTTGACGACATAACCGCAGCTTCGGCAGCTGACGAAGCTGTTGTACCCGCGCCGATTCATCAGCAGCATGGCCTGTTCGCCGCGCGCGACACAGTTCTTGAGTGCCGCGACCAATTGCCCGGAAAATACGCTTCGGTTGCCGTTCTCCATCTCCTTGCGCATGTCCACCAGCGTGACCTGCGGCATCGGGCGGTTGCCGACGCGGGAGGGCATTTCAAGCAGCACATAATCCCCGCGCCGTGCCCTGGCGAAGGACAGAATGCTGGGCGTAGCAGAGGCAAGCAGAAGCGTCGCGTGCTCATTTTCGCATCGGCGGATGGCAACTTCGCGCGCGTCATATCGCGGATGACGGTCGGAGATATACGTCGATTCGTGTTCCTCATCCACGACAATCAGCCCTAAGTTCCCGCACGGCGCGAACACCGCTGACCGTGCGCCGATGACGACCCGCGCGTCGCCGCGCCGGATGCGCCGCCACTCATCAAAGCGCTCGCCCGCACTGAGCCGCGAGTGCAGCACCGCCGCAACCGCCCCGAACCGCGCCCGAAACCACATGACCATTTGCGGCGTGAGGGCGATTTCCGGCACGAGAATCATGGCGGATTTCCCCTGCACGAGCGTCTGGCGCACGAGGCGGATGAACACCTCGGTTTTGCCGCTGCCCGTCACGCCGTGGAGCAGGTATTTCCCCTGTCCACTGCGCAAATCCGGCAGCATGACAGACAGCGCTTCCTCCTGCCCCGGCGTGAGGGGCGGGTCAGGGACGGCGGTGTCCGGCGTATTGCCGCCCGGCCGGCGCAGCACTTCTTCTTCCCGCAGGGCAATTAGTCCGGCTGCTTCTATCTGGCGCAGCGCTTGCAGCGGCTCGCGGACGAGCAGCTTCAATTCCTCCACCGGGTGCGTCCGCCCGTCGGATAAGACCGTCAGCAGCAGACGCCGTTTCGGCGAGCGTTTCTCCGCCAGTGCCGCCGCTTCCAGCATTTCGCGCGGCTTCGCGGCCTGCGCGACCGTCTGCGTTTTCACCTGAATGCGTCCACCGCGCATTTGGGCGGGCAGCATCAGCCGCAGCGTTTCCGCCAGCGGACAATGCACGTCGTCCGCCATCTGCTGGGCGAGCGTCAGCAGCGTGGGGCAGATAGCGGCATAATCCTCCAGCGGACGGAGGATGTCGCGGAGCTTTTCCGGCGGCACGTCCGTCTCCTGCGTCAGGGAAAGGACGACCCCCTCCTTGCGCATCCGCCCGAACGGAACTTCCACGCGCTGTCCGGCGGTGAGCGTCATGCCGTCCGGAATGCGGTAGGTAAACGTGTGCGCAACATTCTCATGCACAATGTCCACAATTACCTGTGCGTACAGAACACTCACCCCTTTCTGCTCAATGCGCTAATACACCATTGTTTATTATACATCGGAATGCCGAAGGGGTCAAGGAAAAAAGGCATGTTTCTGCGATTTCCCAAAACGAAAAAAGCGGTCAGCGACCGCTTTTCAATGCGCAATGATTTCTCAAATTGCTAATTACTCCTCGCATTTTCCGTGAATCACATGGATGGCAACGATGACGACCCCCGCCAGCATTTCCGCAACGGACATCCCCATCAGCACACCCGAAAAGAATTCCTTGACATGGCTGCCGCCGACCAGCGCAGACAATGCGTTGCTCGCGATGCCCAGCAGAATCAGCAGAACGCCGTAGAGAATATGCTGCTCATAGACTGTGCGCTGCATCCGGCGCAGCAGGTCAAGCATCTGTGCGTCATGCGTCAGCTGCATTTCTTCCTTCTGCGGCGAATCCTTGCCGTTGAGCAGTTCCGGCAGGGTGATACCCAGCGCCGCGCAGAGCGCTTCCACCGCATCAGCATCGGGCAGACGTTTGCCCGTTTCCCAGCGCATCAAGGATTTCTGCGATACGCCAATTTTCTGCGCCAGCTGCTCCTGCGTCATGCCTTGCGCAGTGCGCTTGCCTGCGATATACTGACCAATTGCCGCCTGATTCATAAGCACACTTCCTTTGATAGCCGCACCCCTCATGGAGTACTTTCCGTATCATAGCACGACTTTGTAACGAATGTCGGAAGTGTTTGTAAATATTTTGTGAACAATAATTGCGTCGAAACTGTTGCAAAAAGAACCTGTTCAAGCAGGCGAAAATGTGCTATAATAAGGCATAATCAACCATACTGGAGGTGTTTCTGCGTGGCACACAAGCCTGTATTGTATATTGTGATTCCCTGCTACAACGAAGAAAGCGTACTGCCGATTACCAGCGGCATGTTCCGCGACAAGGTGCGTCAGCTCGCAGACGCGGGGAAAATCAGCGACGAGAGCCGCATTCTGTTCGTCAACGACGGCAGCAAGGACAAGACGTGGGAGATTATCACGGCGCTGTCCGCGAAAGACCCGTGCTTCCAAGGCATTGCGCAGAGCCGCAACCGAGGGCACCAAAGGGCGGTCTGGGCAGGGCTGATGGAGGCGAAAGACCGCTGCGACATCACCATCAGCATCGACTGCGACGGGCAGGACGATATCAACGCCATGGACGCGATGGTGGATGCGTACCTTGACGGCTGCGAAATCGTCTACGGCGTGCGCTCCAAGCGTGATACCGACACGTTCTTCAAGCGCTTCACGGCGGAAGGCTTCTACAAGCTGCTCAGCGCAATGGGCGCGGAGGTTGTCTTTAATCACGCGGATTATCGCCTGATTTCCAGCCGTGCCCTGCAGGAATTGGCGAAATTCCGTGAAGTAAACCTGTATCTGCGCGGGATGGTTCCGCTGGTCGGGTTCAAGTCCACCAGCGTCTCTTACGAGCGCCACGAGCGCATTGCGGGCGAAAGCCACTATCCGCTGAAGAAGATGCTGGGGCTGGCGTTCGACGGCATCACAAGCCTATCGGTCAAACCGATTCGCATGGTGTTCTTCGCCGGGCTGTTTATCACGATTCTGTCATTTATCGGCATTATCTGGGCGGTGATTGCCGCGATTGCCGGGCATTCGGTGGCTGGCTGGGCGTCGCTGGCTTGTCTGGTATGCTTCGTTGGCGGGATGCAGTGCCTGTTTCTCGGTATCATCGGGGAATACATCGGCAAAATCTACTTGGAAGTCAAGCAGCGTCCGCGGTATATTATTTCGGAACGCACAGCGGAGATGGATGAGAAGAAGGAGTAACGGCACACCCACTAATCGCATTTTCGATAAAATCCAAGTAACATGGGTGTGCGTGCGAAGGAGTCCGGAGGGCGACCGCAAAGCCCTCTGGTCGCCTCCGCAGAGGCGAAACCCCTGCCGCGATAAAGAAGTACCAATAGTACCACTATAAAAGGAAAAAGGAGAACACAACACACATGCTCTATGAAGGCAAAATCTGGCTTGGAACGGGTGAACATCCCGTCTGCCTGCTGCCGCAGATGGCAAACCGCCATGGTCTCATTGCCGGGGCGACCGGCACGGGCAAAACCGTCTCCCTCAAGGTGCTGGCAGAGGGATTTTCGGACATGGGCGTGCCCGTGTTCCTCGCGGATATCAAGGGCGATCTCGCCGGGATGGTGCAGCCCGGCACACACAGCGACAATATCGCCAATCGCCTGACGCAGTGCGGCGTGCCGACGTTCGAGTACCGCACGTTTCCGACCGTGTTCTGGGACGTGTTCGGCAAAGAGGGGCATCCCGTCCGCACGACCGTGAGCGAAATGGGGCCGACGCTGCTCGCGCGGCTGATGAACCTCAACGACACGCAGGCAGGCGTGCTGAGCATCCTCTTCCGCGTCGCGGATGACGAGAACATGCTCCTGCTCGACCTCAAGGACTTGAAGGCCATGCTTGCCTACGTCGGTGAGCACGCCAAGGAGTACACGCTCGATTACGGCAACGTGTCCATGGCGTCTGTCGGTGCGATTCAGCGCGCCGTCGCCATGCTGGAGGACGAGGGCGGCAATGCGTTCTTCGGCGAACCCGCGCTGAACATCGCCGACTGGATGCAGCTTGATGAAAGTGGGCGCGGCGTTATCAACATTCTCGCGGCAGATGTGCTCTACCGCAAACCCCGGCTGTACTCGACCTTCCTGCTGTGGATGCTGTCGGAGCTGTACGAGCTGCTGCCCGAATGCGGCGATTTGGACAAGCCGCGCATGGTGTTCTTCTTCGACGAGGCGCACCTGCTCTTCGACGACTGCCCCAAGGCGCTGCTGGAAACGCTGGAGCAGGTCGTCCGGCTGATTCGCTCCAAGGGCGTCGGCGTGTATTTCGTCACCCAGAACCCTTGCGACATTCCCATGAGCATTCTGGGGCAGCTCGGCAACCGCGTTCAGCACGCCCTGCGCGCCTACACGCCGCTTGACCAGAAGGCCGTCCGCACCGCTGCGATGACCTTCCGCGCGAATCCCGCGTTCGATACGGCAGAAGCCATCACCACGCTCAAAACAGGCGAAGCGCTGGTTTCCTTCCTCGATGCGGACGGTGCGCCGAGCATCGTCGAGCGCGCGACCATCCTCCCCCCGCAGAGTGCCATGAACGCCATCGACGGCGATGTGCGGCAGGAGTGCATCGAATCCAGCCCCTTCCGCGGCGTTTACGACACGCCGGTTGACCGCGTTTCCGCCTACGAAATGCTGGCAAGCGCATTCCAGAAGGAGCAGCTGCCCGCGCCGGAAGCCGCCGCGCCGCAGATTTCGACCGCTGCGCCGACAGTCAGCCGCCCCGATGCTTTCCTTGTGTTCGACCCGCAGACAGGGCATTATGTGCAGCGCGAGGCGGCACAGCCGATGACTCAGGCGCAGCCTGTGGGTCAGGCACAGCCGATGGTTCAGGCGCAGCCTGTTCAGCAGTCTGCCGCACAGAGCAGCACGCCGCGTCCCGCGTGGATGGCGGCAGACGAACCCGCACGTCCTGCGTGGCAGAATCAGCAGGAGCAGCAGCCGATAGGTCAGGCGCAGCCTGTCCCGGTGCTGACCGTGCAGCAGCCGCAGGTACAGAACATGCTGGTGATGGTCTACGACCCGGCAAGCGGGCAGTATGTGCAGAAGATGATGCCGATGCAGCTTGACCCCGCGACGGGCAATTACGTCCCGGCTCAGGCGCAGCCCGCAGCAGCGCCGACAACGACGAAGGCGCAGGAGCGCGAGGCGGAGAAGCAGCGCAAAGCGGCTGAAAAAGCCGAGAAGGAACGCCAGGCGGAAGAACGCCGGAAGCACGCGGATGAACTGCGCGAAGAACGTGCCGCGCGCGCCCGGAAGAACGACTCATTGCTGGGGCGCGTGCAGAATACGGCGATTAGCACCGCGACCCGCGAAGTGACGCGGCAGGTGACGCGCGGGATTCTGGGCGGAATCACGGGGCTGTTCGGGGGAAACAAGAAGTAATTATTGATATACGCAAAGCGGGTGCATGGAGTTTGAAGCTCCGCGCACCCGCCTTTTTTATACTATTTTCAAATTCGCGGCGCAAGCAGATGGCGCAGGCGAATGCAGGAAATAGTATTAGTCCACCGTAATCAGCCCTGGATACTGCGCCATCACTTCGTCCGCCTGATTCACGAACGTCGTTACTGCCGACGGCTGTGCCTCGAACGGCTTTCCTTCCACCAGCACCTCGACTTTCTTCACGCCCGGAAATTGGCTCGCCGTGAACACAATTGCCCGGAGCGCCTGACTTGTCGCCGCGCTCGCGTCCTCCGCCGTCGCAAGGGACGCAAATTCTTTTGTGAAGTCAATTGTCGCGACACCGTTCTTCAGCGTCACCGACCGCAGACCGCAGTCCTTCGGCAGCGGAATTTCCAGCCCGCTGTCCTTCTCCGGGCCTTTCGCCAGTTCCAGCATTGCCGTGGTCAGGTCAGCAGGGGAAAACACCGTCCGCGTAACAGGCACCATCAGCCGCCCGTCCGCCGACGGGAAATACAGCTGCACCCGCGACGCATTTGTCAGGTTCGCCGTCGTCTCCACGCTTTCCAGATTCACGCTGTCCGCCTTGAACACGCCGGACACGTCCGTCCCGTGCGTCAACTGTGAGCGCTTCTGACCGTCAAAGAGGAATGTCACTTCCTGTACGCTGTCGAACCCGCACAGCGCCGCCGCTGTCCCCTGCACCATCAGCAGCTCTTCTTCCGCGTTCTGGCAGCTCAGCGCCTCCTTGCTCAAGTCCACGCGCGCCTTGCCGCCGGAAATGTCCAAATCGAACGTCACGCCCTCTGGGATAACGTTCCGCAGCCCCATCCGCGCCGCCGCGAGGTCGTTCTCGGACGACTTCACCATCAGGCTCAGCGTCGCCTTCGCCACGCCGTCCTGCAGCGGAATCTGGCGCGTGACCGGCACGAGATACCCCTCGCCGTCCTCATACCAGCAGACGGTAGAGGTCACTTCGACATCCGGCGATGCGTCCGCGATGGTTTGGGTGCTGACATCGGGGGTGAAGTCAGTCTGCTGCATGGCGGTTTGGGTCTGCTGTCCGCCGCGGACGGCGAGGACAACTACAAGCGCCGCCGCAGAGACAATGAGCAGCCGTTCCATCGTGATGCGGCTGGGAAGATGAAGGGATTTGAGGGATGGAAGTTTCGGAAGTTTGGGAAGTTTCATGTTTGTCCGCCTCCTTGCCCGTTGATTCGGCTGATGGATGGTATGCGGGCGGGCGGCGGAAAAGAAGGGCGTGTGGAAAAGAAAAAACGGGGGCAGGGAGCATCCCCCCTGCACCCGTCCCTTTGCAATTTTCCCTTCAGCCCAATCAGCCGATATATTCCTTCCCGCCCATGTACATCCGCAGCGCTTCCGGAATGCGGACGCGGCCGTCGGCCTGCAGGTTGTTTTCGAGGAAGGCAATCAGCATACGCGGCGGCGCAACGCAGGTGTTGTTCAGCGTATGCGCGAAATATTTGCGGCCGTCGTCGCCCTTGACGCGAATCTTCAAGCGGCGCGCCTGCGCATCGCCCAGATTCGAGCAGCTGCCGACCTCAAAGTACTTCTTCTGGCGCGGAGACCACGCTTCCACGTCCAGCGACTTCACCTTCAGGTCAGCAAGGTCGCCGGAGCAGCATTCCAGCGTGCGAACCGGGATATCCATCGAGCGGAAGAAATCGACGGTGTTCTGCCACAGGCGGTTGAACCACATCGGGCTGTCCTCCGGCTTGCAGACGACGATCATCTCCTGCTTCTCGAACTGGTGGATGCGGTACACGCCGCGCTCCTCAATGCCATGCGCGCCAACTTCCTTGCGGAAGCAGGGGGAATAGCTGGTCAGCGTCTGCGGCAGCTGGCTTTCGTCCAGAATCGTATCAATGAACTTGCCGATCATCGAGTGCTCGGACGTACCAATCAGATAGAGGTCTTCGCCCTCGATCTTGTACATCATGTTCTCCATCTCGGCGAAGCTCATCACGCCCGTCACCACGTCGCCGTGGATCATGTACGGCGGGATGCAGTAGGTGAAGCCGCGGTCGATCATGAAATCACGGCCATAGGACAGAATCGCGGAGTGCAGGCGGGCAATATCGCCCATGAGGTAATAGAAGCCGTTGCCGGAGGTCTTGCGGGCGCTGTCAAGGTCGATGCCGTGCAGGCGCTCCATGATATCCACATGATACGGAATCTCGAAATCCGGCACGACGGGCTCGCCGAAGCGCTCGATTTCCACGTTCTGGCTGTCATCCTTGCCAATCGGCACAGACGGGTCAATGATGTTCGGAATAACGAGCATCCGCTTGCGGATTTCCGCCTGCAGTTCGTCTTCCTTCGCCGCCAGACCCTCCAGATCCGCCTTGTAAACGGCGACCTGTTCCTTCGCCTTTTCGGCCTCTTCCTTCTGACCCTTGCCCATCAGCATGCCGATCTGCTTGGACGCAACCTTAATTTGGTTGCGCAGGGTGTCCGCCTGCTGAATCGCGGCGCGGTACTCCTTGTCCATCTCGACGACTTCGTCGACCATGACGAGCTTTTCGTCCTGAAACTTCTTGCGGATGTTCTCCTTCACCAATTCGGGATTGGTGCGGAGCAGATTGATGTCCAGCATCGGAAAAAATCCTCCTTTTTTGCTTGGCGGAAACCAAAAAGGCTTCCCATCCCGTAAAATTCCGGGACGAGAAGCTCGCGTTGCCACCCAGTTTGCCTGACGCACGTCAGACCACTCATGCTCGCTGTATCGGGCGAACCCGGCAGACTCCTCGTCTGCCCCCATTCAGGAGTGGA
>OLDZ01000495.1_pt1 | contig 9167 bp, 9 predicted proteins | sample 1601981 | NCBI WGS metagenome assembly OLDZ01 (sample SAMN02674970, study PRJEB24791) | human gut metagenome, SKBSTL043 | isolation source: stool | host: Homo sapiens | place: USA
CCTTTATTTTCCGGTTTCTATGAACAGAAGCATTGTCAAGGATAATCACCGTTTTCTTTTTCAGCTCAAAAGAGAGAACCTGTCAAGATAATCCATAAGCTTGTCTGCATTGATGGATTCTTTTGTTGTAAATTATTTTTTTTGGTAATCATACCAAAGATATTAAGTCTTGCGGCTTTCTCGGATGGAATATAGACATACTCATCTTTGAACTGCCATCCGTAAGGTACATAACCATCGGTACATACATGACTTTCATCAGCATAATAAAGTTCTATTTTACCTTTGGAATCAAGGCTTTCAAGTTCTTGCAACTTCTCTTTCTTGTATGAGTAGAGTTGCGGTGAGGGGGTACCCCTTGGGCGTTTCCTTATTCGCTTATATCTTGCACCAATGCTCCTAAAAAACGTTTGAAGGTAATGTCGCTGGCTTTTTTGCCGGAAGCTTTTTCCCAGGCTTCACGTGCTTTTGATACACTCTGACGGTCTTCCTCTATAGCCTTACGGACTAATTCCTCATCAGAACAATCCATTATTGGTTTACGACCTTGACCGGGACGTGTTTCCAAGCCTTTGATACCATTTTCTTTATAACGTTTTATCCATGCGTATACTGTTGGTATTGTCACATCGAATATTTCAGCTATTTCTGAAGCTGATTTTCCTGACGACTTCAACAATATGGATTTGCATCTGATACGATAGTTATGAGTAGGCTCATTATGATAGCCTTTCTCTAATTTGAGGCGATCAGCCTCACTTAATTCGAGCACTTTAATATGTTTCATGATTTACATGTTGCAATAACATGATACAATATTAATATTTTGTGCTGAATATAAAAATATTTTAGATCACTTACTTATATTAATACTAATAATACTTCTTGTTTTAACGATACCTTATGCATGGAAGTTAGTACAGATATTATTCTTTCCTAAGCATGTTAAGATATGGCAGCAACTATCCTTGTTCCAATGGGTTGCTATAGGATTCGTTGGGTATTCTTTCATGAGACGATTTCTAAATAAGAATGCCTTATGGCTTGAGACTTTCACGCATGAACTGACACATATTGTTGTGGCAATGCTATTCCTTCGTAAGGTGCATTCTTTTCATGCAGAAGAAGGTTCTGGTGTAGTATATACGAGCGGACAATCAAATAACATGATTCCACCAATGGCATTGGCTCCATATTGCTTACCGATATACACTTTCCTGTTATTATCTGTACGATGTCTAATGAACTTTCACGGAATGTGGATATTTGATATAATAATAGGTGTAAGCCTGTCTTTTCATGTAAATTGCTTTATTCATCAAACTGGTAAATATCAAACCGATATAAATCATCACCCTTTGTTGTTTTCATATCTGTTTATATACGTTGCTCGACTAATTAACTGCTGTATTATACTTGTGGCATTCTTCCCTCATTACAATGTGTTTACGTCATTCTGGAGATTGTTGAATGCTCAGTATGACAACATTATATATTTCTGGTCGCTTCTTTTTTGATTTATATGGCAAAAAAATATCGGAGAAAGTCAAGAAAAAAAGAAAATAAAGGGTTATTTTATTGCATTAAAAGGAGATATATAAAATTCCTACACCGTATTCGACCATTGTCTATATGTACATTGTGTGTCACCATATTTTGTGCTATATGGCATCTTTATAATAATATAAAAATTGCTTATCCACAGAAAGAACGTACAACAATTTTTTCAGACGACTATAATGGTATAGATGTCTCTAAGTATCAAGGAAAAATAGATTGGGAAAAAGTCGCTTCTGACCCCAAAATACAATTTGTATATATAAAGGCAACTGAAGGTGCGAGGCAAGTAGATAATAAGTATCATGATTATGTGGATGATGCAAGAAAAGAAGGCCTCAAGATAGGTAGCTATCATTATTTCATCGGCAGAAAACCTGCGAAAGACCAGTTCCGCAATTTTAAGAAGCATATAGACAAACACACGCAGGATTTGATTCCAATGGTTGATGTTGAAGAAGCAGGAAATAGCTCTATTTCTAGAGACGAACTCCAACGTAAGTTGAATGAATTCATGCAACTTGTTAAATCAGAGTATGGCAAATATCCTCTACTGTACAGTCAATATGGTTTTTACAAGGAAAAATTGTCTCCTGAATTTGATAAATATTTCCTCTTTATTGCTAGATATGGGAAGAATCCACCGACTCTTAACAGCTTTGGAAGACACAATATTTGGCAATACACAGAGAAAGACGAAATCCATGGTGTCAAGGGATATGTGGATCTTGACAGATTCTGTAATGGAACCACGCTTTCTGATATAGAATTATAAAGCTGGATGTAATTGTTTGTTCATATTGCGAAAACATCCTAATCAACTTTGAACGCAGTGGAGACTGAGACTTATGACAAATGGAAATGTCAGAATTTTGGACTGTAGTATTTTTTTGCTGCGGTATAATGTATATACCTCTTTGGGGCGATTGGTGACTTCTGTATGGAAGAATGGAACTTGTGTTATTGAATATTTATCTGAGATTTTGAGACATTCATTGTGTATGATGGCTAATCCCAAATACAAACGCTTGAATGGTTTTAAGGATTAGAGAATAACACCAACAATTTCAAAAATGAAAAGAACAAAACGGCATGAAAAAGAACATTATGTTTGCGATAATTCTTATACTTTGTGCATGTAAAAGCAATAAGACTGGCGGAGATGCTTTGGTTGAACAAGACTCTATCTCTACTGAATTAAATGATGATAAAATATCTGCACTAACAAATAGGAACATAGATGATGTGGAGATTACGGGTGAAGTTCTTCATACAAGAATGACCTATTTTAATTTTGATAGTGTCAAAAATCTTGTTTCTTTTTTTGAAGAGATTGAATTAAAGCATGAAAAAATAGTCTTTTGTGAAGAAGATAAATCAACAGTTGATAGGTGTATATTACAAATAGATAAATACCGAAAAGGGTTATGCAAATTCTATCCTGACACCTTGGTTTATAAATCTTTATCATACTTAGGACATGGTGCAGCATATATTGACAACCATAGGCCAGGTGTAGATCTTACTTATGCGGAGTGGTTTATGATGTTAGTTGCTTATTACAGTCCAGACATCACCTGCTTAGTTAACATGCAAAGTCCAGATCATATAGTTGGTGTGCGTAATTTTGGCCATGAATACAATCACAATCCTTGGTGGTCATATTTATTTGTAAAACGCACCAAAGGGTATGAAGTCAGAGCCATTGGGGAGGACTGTTCACTAATAACTAAACTATATCAATTGGAAGATAGAAATCATCGAAAATATTATCTTTGTTCAAACAATGATTATGAATTATCTTTCATGCATTACCTTTATACGTTTGACGTAAATGGAAAATTGATTGAGGTGAAACCAGAATGTAAAATAAGATTCCCGAATGTACAATATGATGAGATTTACTTCAGCCCCGAACATTTGGAATGGTCTTTGTGTAAACTCAATAAGAAAACAGGCAAATTGGTTCCTGTAACAGAAAAACCATTAATGAAGTTAGAACTCAAAGGAGAAGAATCTTTTTTTTCGTCTTCCTTTAGATAAACCATCTGAACAGGGATTACTTCTTTGAGTTTTTACATCAAGTTTATAAAGAAATGTAATACTTAATGGCTATTCGAATACTGTTCATTTTGCTTCTGCTCGTTGTGTCGTCCACATCACATGCTCAGACACGGCGAGCTATTGTCATTGGCATTGGCAAACATGAGGATAAGACATGGGGAAAGATAAATGGTGATAAGGATGTGCCCTATGTGGAGGAGATGCTGGTAAATGCGAAGTTCAAGGCGGGTAATGTCAAGAAACTCGTGAATCAGCAGGCGACGAAGGCAGCTATTGTGAGTGCCTTCAAGTCTTTAGCATCGCAGTCAAAGCGTGGGGATATGGTGTATGTACATTTCTCAGGGCATGGTCAACAGATGAAAGATGTGCATAATGACGAGAAGGACGGACTGGATGAGTGCTGGATTCCATACGATGCCTACAGAAAGCCATGCGAGAAAGACAAAGGTGAGAAACACCTCACGGATGACGAAGTGAACTATTATCTGAATGCCATCAGAGACAAAATTGGAGATTCGGGCAAGATGCTGGTGGTGATAGATGCTTGTCATAGCGGTGATGCAACACGTGGTGATGAGGATGAAGTGGTGCGTGGCGTGGAAGACATATTCGAAGCTATCAAAACCTTTATCTGGGGAGCTTCTACTGATAAAGGCAAGACGGATGTAAATCCAAATGCCCAGGTGAATAAGGAAAGGTGGATTACCATCAGTGCTTGCAAAAGCGACCAAGTGAACATTGAAATGAAAAGTCCGGCTGTGGGTAAACTTACCTATGCAATATATAATAAGGTAAAGGAAAGCACAGAAAATGACAACGATGATTTCTTTCGAAGAATAAGAATGTTTGTCAATTCCAATACGGGCAGCAGACCTCAATATCCAGTAATGACTGGCGAGACCGATAGATTTAGAATAACAGACATCATACAGTAATGGCAAAAACAATACAATTCAGAGCCCCCATACAAGAGAACGAAGCACGACTTGTAGCGGGTATAGCAGACAAAGGTCGGCGCACTCAGTACGAGCTGTACGCATACTGCTCCGATTACTTTTGGGACAACTATAGGGGTGTGTTCTTCGCTGACGATAATGCGGCGGCAGAGATTCTACAGAACACCTTTATTGCGTTCTGGGAGAACATAGAAAGAAGAAAAATTTATGTGGAGGATGGAATCGTGATGGGAAAAGACAACAAGCCCCTGAACGGCAGCATCCTCACCTACTTTATGAGCATAGCCCGAAACAAGTATTTAGAATACGGACGCGAGCATCCTGTATATGCTGACCCCGAAACAGAATTAGGACGGTTGCTAAGGGCTGAAGGCTTCGACCCCAACGATTATATAGATATGCTCTATGATTCGGGCGAGAACTTGATGCTTGACATTATAGCGGATGTCATATCACACATGTCACCAAGGTGCAGTCAGATACTCACCAAATTCTATTACGAGGAGAAGAAACTGGAGACTATCCTGAAGGAAATGCCGACAATAGAGTCATACAATGCCTTAAAGACGAAGAAGAACAAGTGCATGAACTCTTTGCGAAAATCGGCGAGGGAAATCTATAAGAGAAAGTTGAACTCATAAAGAATTACAGATATGGACGAAAAGTTTCAAGACAGAATAGACAACTACCTGCTTAACCGCATGGATGATGCCGAAAAGACGGAGTTCTTGCGTGAGATAGAACAAGATAAAGAGAAGAAGGAACAACTGGAGTTTACACAGGACGTGAAAGACTGCATCCGAAGTCGTGAGGAGAAACTAAAGGCACTAAAACAGTTCCAACGACAGTATGAACAAGAACGAAAAACTGCTGCTTATCGTGCTACAGGTACTAAACAAGCAGCATGTTATTGTCCTGCTCCAGAGGTTGCAGCAACAGAGCCAGTGCGGTCAAAGAAGAAGATATGGCTGTGGATTTCTGGTGTGGCAGCTGTGCTTGTTGTAGGTTTCTTTGCCATCAAGCCAATGTTTGATTATGAGTCATCTCCTAACTATAACGGGGCACCTATGGAGCAGATGCGTGGAGGGGATGAAGTGTTCAGCCCTGCCCCGGCAGACAGTACGGACAACGATACCATAAAGTATAATATCGAGAAGAAAGTAAATCCAGATGAATAGAATCATAGTATTCGCATTGATGTTTTTCTGCATGACAATGCAGATAGAAGCCCAGACCCTGTCAGAGGAAGAAGTGACTGCTAAAATGTATCAGGCATTTGAACTGAACAAAGCCGCCAAGAAGGCAGAAGCACTTGAGTTGTTTCTTATTGTTGGAGAGAATACCAAGCAGCAACGCAACGAAGGCGAGCGGCAAGTGTACGTTTGTAGTCAGACAATGGCATGTCAGTGTTATGAATTGCTTGGCAGGTATAAAGAAGGGTATCTTTTAGGAAAGAGTTTGCTTCAAGGTAAGTTGAATGATACAGAAAGAAAAGACGTCGGCCATCTCTATGCTATGAATGGCTATATGTATGCTTGCGAATTTATCCAGCGTGATGAAAAAGGACGTGCCGATTATAAGCGTGGAAGGGAACTCATATCAGAAATACTTCCCTATTCTGACGGTCAGGTAAAAGAATACGCGGAGACAAAGATTCCTCTATCATGGTATTTTGAGGGAGCGCAATATGCGATGACACAGAGTTATGACGAGGCGCTTTCTTCGTATGAAGAAGCCTTGAATGGATTCAGGGATTTGGGTAGGGTGTCTGAAGAAGTAGATGTACTCTCCGGCATAGCATCGGTAAAAGCACACCTTTGCAAGTTTGACGAAGCAAAGCGAGTTTACTATCAGGCATTTGTCTTGGCACATCAAAATGGCAAGGTGAACAAGCAGATGGATGTGTTGAGGGAGTTGTGGTCGCTGGGCAATTCCACTGGTGACATGAAACTGATACGCTCCGCTTCGGCTTCCATGGATTCGTTAGTGGAAAAGGCAGGAGATGTGAAAATGAAATTTGCATACTACCATCAAAAAGGTGACGAGGCGAAATCCAAAGGTCAGTATAATTTAGCCGAGAAGTGGTATATAAAGGGCAAGGAACTGGCTGAAGGGGACAACAAAGACCCTGCGGCAAGTAAACATCTGGCATATAACAAGCTGAGAAATCTATACATTGCCACGGGGCAATATGACGATGCCATCGCATACGGTCGCAAAGTGTTGGAAGAATACCAGAAGCAGATGAATCCAGAGGAAGATGCGTATTATCTTCCGTATAGCCTGGTGGCAGACATCTACAGACTGAAAGGAGACAAGGAGAATTGCTTTGCATGTATAGACTCTCTCTTTAAGAGTGAAAGCAGGATGAAAGAGCCAAGGGAACTATGTCAAATGTATATGGTTCGGGCACGCTGCCATAATGGCTTCAAAGAATACTCCGCAGCTCTCGCAGACTATAAGAAAGCAGATGAAATACTTGCATCGAAATATCCCCAAACGGAAGAGAATAGGATAATGCTCCTTGCATCCATGGGAGGAACGGAACATCGCCTTGACATGTATGATGAGTCTGAAAAGCATTATCAACTCTATGCGGATTACACAAAGCAACTTTATGGCGAAAAGAGCATGGAGTATATCAATGCGCTAATGATGCTCGCCAATGCAGAGGGATTCTCCAAACATCTTGATGCTGGTTGCACACACTATACGGATGCCGCTTTCAGGTTGAAAGAGTTGATGAAGGAGCGTATTCCGATGATGAGTGTCGAGGAACGTGAGAGTTTGTGGTCGCCAGTGTCTTCACTGTTTACGATGATGACACCATACGCCATTGAAGCCAACAGATACCAGGATGAGTTTACCGCAAGCTGCTACGATGCGCTTGTCATGTCGAAGTCTTTTCTGCTGGAGTCTGAACGCTCGTTGTTTGACGTGGTAAAGAAAGAAGGTACTGATGATGATATGAAGGACTATATGCTGCTTACCTTGATGAAGAACCAAATAAAGGAGTGGGAGAAGGAACAAGCACATTATGCCGATAGCATATTAAGTATGTCACAACGGGCTGATCAATTGGCGGCACGTCTGACCGAAAGATGCCGCAGTTTCGACAATATCACACGTTTCATGGATATAGACTATGCGACAGTTAAGAGTGCTCTGAAGCCCAATGAAGTCCTTTTGGACTTTACTGATTACGTTTCAGAGACCATGGGGCGCAAATATGCAGCCTATATCATCAACAAGAGCGATGAATACCCATTGGTGAAATACCTGTTCGCCGAAAGACAGATTGATTCGTTGGGCATCACCCGACCTGATATGTATTATAATCAGGACTATGCCCCAGAGGTACTGAAACTGTTATGGGAGCCATTAAGAGCATACATAGCTGAAGGTTCGACTGTTTATTATGTTCCATCACAACTGCTGTTCCAAGTGTCATTAGAGTCATTGCCTCTGGCTGACGGTTCGTTATTGGGAAACCATTACAACTTCGTAAGGTTGTCTTCCGCAAGGGAACTGGTAAAGGCACAGTCGCCAGTCTTGGCATTTGCACCGCATTCTGCGGTGTTATATGGTGGACTGCAATATGACATTCAACCGACAGCAATGATTGAGGAGGCGAAGAAATATGACTTGACAGATTTGTTGGTGATGCGTGGCGACATGGTTCGTGGGGATTCTGTCTTCTGTGAACTTCCTGGCTCCAAGCAGGAGATTATGCAGATTGAGTCTCTGCTGAAAGCCAGCAAGTGGCAGGTAACACCCCGAATGGGAATGGAGGGAACTGAGGAGTCGTTCCTCAGTATGCACGGAAATGCTCCTCAGTTGTTGCAGATAGCCACTCACGGATTTTATTATACTCCTGAACGTGCCGCTCATGTAGATTATCTGAAAGGTTATTCTGATGCCATGATGCTCTCTGGCATTGTACTATCAGGAGGCAATGCGGCATGGAGAGGCAAGGAATTGCCTGATGGAGTGTTAGGCGGTATTCTTACAGCCAACAACATCGCTCGCCTCGACCTAAGTGGCACGGAGATGGTTGTGCTCTCAGCTTGTCAGTCGGGACAAGGCAAGGCTACTTCCGAAGGTCTTTACGGCTTGCAGCGTGCCTTCAAGAAAGCCGGTGTTGGCACTATGGTCATGGCTCTATGGAGTGTCAGCGACAAGGTGGCTACAGAGTTTATGACTGCATTCTATGAGCAACTGGCATCCAAACAATGCAAGTGGAACAAACGTAAGGCATTTGAAAACGCAAAGTCCATCATTCGGGAGAAATATCCCGACCCATACTATTGGGCGGCATTTGTGATGCTGGATTGAGACATACAACACACGAGTTAGAAACTGCACCATTCAACAAGTTTGATTTGGTGCAGTTTTTTTTATTGATAGATATGGTTACTAATCACGCTCATATACCATAAAGAGTATAACAAATATAATTGAATATGAGACAAGAAGAAATAGTGAATGAAATTAGGAAGAAATGTGGGCATGTGGAAATGTTGCCGTCAATGGGTTGGCATTTTATCTACCACGACAGGCATTTCTTTTATATGACTGGGAGAAATGAGG
>OLDZ01000541.1_pt1 | contig 8714 bp, 6 predicted proteins | sample 1601981 | NCBI WGS metagenome assembly OLDZ01 (sample SAMN02674970, study PRJEB24791) | human gut metagenome, SKBSTL043 | isolation source: stool | host: Homo sapiens | place: USA
GTGGAAATACTAAAATACATATTGTAATTCGTAAGATAACACTAACTATTCATATTGTAGAATGTATGATATGTATTTATATGAAAAACAATGTTTTATAGCATAGTTCTTATTTTTGTTTTGATGGTTTTTAGCCTCTATATTTGCATCGTCTTAAAGAAATAGATATGCAAAATCTACAGAAAAATACACCTTTAGCAAACAATCATATATCAGTAGACTGTGTAGTGATTGGTTTTGACGGAGAACAACTGAAAGTGTTGCTTGTAAAACGTGCAGGTGAGGATAATGGAGAAGTATATCATGATATGAAACTTCCCGGAAGTCTTATCTATATGGATGAAGCCTTGGATGAAGCTGCACAACGAGTTTTGTATGAACTGACAGGACTTAAAAATGTGAATCTGATGCAGTTTAAAGCATTTGGTTCTAAAAACAGAACGAGTAATCCGAAAGATGTACGTTGGTTGGAAAGAGCTATGCAGTCAAAAGTGGAGCGTATTGTTACCATTGCATATTTGTCGATGGTGAAGATAGATCGTACGTTGGATAAGAATCTGGACGATCACCAGGCTTGCTGGGTCGCTTTGAAAGACGTGAAAACACTGGCTTTCGACCATAATCTGATTATAAAGGAGGCAATGACTTATATTCGTCAGTTCGTAGAATTTAATCCTTCCATGTTGTTCGAACTGCTTCCGCGTAAATTTACAGCCGCACAATTAAGGACTCTTTTTGAATTAGTATATGACAAAGCCGTGGACGTGCGTAACTTCCATAAAAAAATAGCAATGATGGAATATGTAGTTCCTTTGGAAGAAAAACAACAAGGAGTGGCTCACCGTGCTGCCCGTTATTATAAATTTGATAAGAAGATATATAATAAGGTGAGAAGGTAGACTTTATTCAAGCATTAAGTATCAAGTATTAGGCGTTGAATGTTAAAGCATTAATTGTCGGACATTGAGCGTAAATCGTAAATAGTAAATCGTTTAATCGTAAATAAAATTATGTTTCTATTAGGTTATGACATAGGTAGCTCGTCTGTAAAAGCGAGTTTGGTAAATGCGGAGACTGGTAAATGTGTATCCTCGGCATTTTTTCCGAAAACAGAAGCGAATATTATTGCAGTGAATCCCGGATGGGCGGAACAAGATCCTGAAAGTTGGTGGGAAAACTTAAAGTTGTCCACGCAGGCTATTATGACCGAATCCGGAGTGAGTGCCGCTGAAATTAAAGCCATCGGTATCTCTTATCAGATGCACGGATTGGTTTGTGTTGATAAGAATCAGCATGTATTGCGTCCTGCTATCATCTGGTGTGACTCTCGTGCGGTGCCATACGGTCAGAAAGCGTTTGAGACAATCGGGGAGGAGAGATGTCTTTCTCATTTGTTGAACTCACCGGGGAATTTTACTGCTTCCAAGTTGGCGTGGATTAAAGAAAACGAACCGGCCATCTATGAGCAGATTGATAAGATAATGCTGCCGGGCGATTATATTGCCATGAAGTTGAGTGGAGAAATCTGTACAACTGTTTCCGGGCTTTCGGAAGGTATGTTCTGGGATTTCAAGAACAATCGGGTGGCTGATTTCTTAATGGATTATTACGGATTTGATTCTTCTTTGATTGCAGATATTAAACCGACTTTTGCTGAACAAGGACGTGTAAATGCAATAGCTGCCAAAGAGCTTGGACTGAAAGAAGGAACACCGATTACCTATCGTGCAGGCGACCAGCCTAACAATGCCCTTTCTTTGAATGTGTTTAATCCGGGAGAGATTGCTTCTACGGCAGGAACATCGGGAGTGGTTTATGGCGTGAATGGTGAAGTGAACTATGATCCGCAGTCACGCGTCAATACCTTTGCGCATGTCAATCATACCATAGATCAGACACGTTTGGGAGTATTGCTTTGCATCAACGGAACGGGTATTCTCAATTCATGGGTAAAACGCAACATTGCTCCCGAAGGAATATCTTATAATGAAATGAATGTGTTGGCTTCCAAAGCTCCTATCGGCAGTGCGGGAATCAGTATTCTGCCCTTTGGTAACGGTGCCGAACGTATGCTGAACAATAAGGAAATCGGTTGCAGCATACGTGGACTGGACTTCAATGCACATGGCAAACACCACATTATCCGTGCCGCTCAAGAAGGTATTGTATTCTCTTTTAAATATGGCATTGATATCATGGAGCAAATGGGAATTCCTGTGAAGATGATCCATGCCGGACACGCTAATATGTTCTTGAGTTCTATCTTCCGCGATACTTTGGCGGGAGTCACAGGAGCTACTATCGAGCTTTACGATACGGATGGTTCCGTAGGCGCTGCGAAAGGTGCGGGCATCGGTGCAGGTATCTATAAGGATAACAATGAGGCATTTGCTACGCTTGACAAACTGGATGTGATTGAACCTAATGTGGCAAAACGCCAAGAATATGCTGACGCGTATGCAAAATGGAAATACCGTCTTGAAAAGTCGATGACCGGTAACATACCGGCTCCGGTTCTGTCTTCAGATAAATAATTAACAATTTAAATAATAACCATTTTAAAAATAAAAGAATTATGGCAACAAAAGAATTTTTCCCGGGAATTGAAAAGATTAAGTTCGAAGGTAAAGATAGTAAGAATCCGATGGCATTCCGTTACTACGATGCTGAAAAGGTTATCAACGGCAAGAAGATGAAAGATTGGTTGAGATTCGCTATGGCATGGTGGCATACTTTGTGTGCTGAAGGTGGCGACCAATTCGGTGGCGGAACAAAACAATTCCCTTGGAATAGTAATGCTGACGCTATACAAGCTGCAAAAGATAAAATGGACGCAGGTTTCGAATTCATGCAGAAAATGGGTATCGAATACTACTGTTTCCACGATGTAGACTTGGTTTCTGAAGGTGCAAGCATCGAAGAATACGAAGCTAACTTGAAAGCAATCGTAGCATACGCAAAACAGAAACAAGCTGAAACTGGCATCAAACTGTTGTGGGGTACTGCCAACGTATTTGGCCATGCACGTTATATGAACGGTGCTGCTACTAACCCTGATTTTGACGTAGTAGCTCGTGCTGCTGTTCAGATCAAGAATGCAATCGATGCAACTATTGAACTGGGTGGTCAGAACTATGTATTCTGGGGTGGCCGTGAAGGCTATATGTCTCTTCTGAATACAGATCAGAAACGTGAAAAAGAACACCTGGCAAAAATGCTGACCATCGCTCGTGATTATGCTCGTGCCCGTGGTTTCAAAGGTACTTTCCTGATTGAACCGAAACCGATGGAACCGACAAAACATCAGTATGATGTAGATACAGAAACAGTAATCGGATTCCTGAAAGCTCATGGCTTGGATAAAGATTTCAAAGTGAACATTGAAGTAAACCACGCAACTTTGGCAGGTCACACTTTCGAACACGAATTGGCAGTAGCAGTAGACAACGGCATGTTGGGTTCTATCGACGCTAACCGTGGTGATTATCAGAATGGTTGGGATACAGACCAATTCCCGATTGACAACTACGAATTGACACAAGCTATGATGCAAATAATCCGCAACGGCGGCTTGGGTAACGGTGGAACAAACTTCGACGCTAAAACTCGTCGTAACTCTACTGACCTGGAAGATATCTTCATCGCTCACATCGCAGGTATGGATGCTATGGCTCGTGCATTGGAAAGTGCAGCTGCTTTGCTGAACGAATCTCCCTATAAGAAAATGTTGGCTGACCGTTACGCTTCATTCGACGGTGGTAAAGGTAAAGAATTTGAAGATGGCAAGTTGACTTTGGAAGATGTAGTTGCTTATGCTAAAGCAAACGGTGAACCGAAGCAGACTAGCGGTAAACAAGAGCTTTATGAAGCAATTCTGAATATGTATTGCTAATTAACCCCACCACAGATTACACGGATCGTCACAGATTAATTTTCTTCTCTCTTATTTTGAATTTTATCTGTGTCAATCTGTGAAATCTGTGGTGATATAAATCCAACTACTACAACACTACTTTATCTACTTATAACCATGATTAATACAACGAACGAAGGTAGTAAACTCTACCTATATTCGATAACCTCTGTCGCCATTTTGGGAGGACTGCTTTTCGGATACGATACAGCAGTTATTTCCGGTGCGGAGAAAGGCTTGGAGGCTTTTTTCCTTTCGGCCTCTGATTTTCAATACAATAAAGTAATGCATGGAATCACATCTTCCAGTGCATTAATTGGCTGTGTACTGGGTGGTGCGATCTCCGGTATATTTGCTTCCCGTTTGGGACGTCGTAATTCTCTAAGGCTTGCTGCCGTACTCTTTTTCCTTTCAGCATTAGGTTCCTATTATCCGGAAGTCTTATTCTTCGAATATGGAAAGCCGAACATGGATTTGCTGATTGCTTTTAATTTGTATCGTGTTTTGGGCGGTATCGGTGTTGGACTGAGAATACGGTTCTTATGGAATCGACAAACCTTATGTCTCTGCCGTGCGCGACCTGGTTCGTGAATCCGGTTTTTCCGATGTACCTCTGTTTCAATGTGACTGGAGCAGTAACTTCACCAATAACGCGCTCGATGACCTGATTTGGACGGTGAACTTTGGAACAGGTGCCAATATCGACCAGCAATTTAAAAAACTCAAAGAACTTCGTCCTGAAACTCCGTTGATGTGTAGCGAGTTCTGGAGCGGATGGTTCGACCACTGGGGACGCAAACATGAGACACGTCCTGCAAAAGATATGGTACAGGGCATCAAGGATATGCTCGACCGGAACATCTCTTTCAGTCTGTATATGACTCACGGAGGAACGACTTTCGGACATTGGGGAGGTGCGAACAACCCGGCTTATTCTGCCATGTGCAGCTTATACGATTATGATGCTCCGATTAGCGAACCCGGATGGACGACCGACAAGTTTTTCTTGCTTCGTGACTTGTTGAAAAACTATCTTCCGGCAGGTGAGACGTTGCCCGCAGTGCCCGCAGCTCTGCCTGTTATTGAAATCCCCGAGTTTCACTTCCATAAAGTGGCTCCGCTTTTCTCAAATCTGCCGGAGGCAAAACAAACGGTGGATATTCAACCGATGGAACAATTCAACCAGGGATGGGGAACGATTCTGTATCGTACCACATTGCCCGAAACGACTCTTGCAGGCACCACTTTGAAAATTACGGAAGTGCACGACTGGGCGCAGATATATGCCGACGGTAAACTGCTGGCACGCTTGGATCGTCGTAAGGGAGAATTTACAACGACCCTGCCCGCGCTGAAAAAAGGCACACAACTGGATATTCTTGTGGAAGCAATGGGACGTGTTAACTTTGACAAATCCATCCACGACCGCAAAGGGATCACCGAAAAGGTGGAACTTATTTCGGGTAACCAGACTAAGGAATTGAAAAACTGGACTGTATATAACTTCCCGGTAGATTATTCCTTTATAAAAGATAAGAAATATAGCGATACAAAGATATTACCGACTATGCCTGCCTATTATAAGAGCACCTTTACACTGGATAAAGTAGGAGATACTTTCCTGGATATGAGTACATGGGGAAAAGGTATGGTCTGGGTGAACGGTCATGCAATGGGGCGTTTCTGGGAAATCGGTCCGCAGCAGACTCTCTTTATGCCGGGGTGCTGGCTGAAAGAAGGAGAGAATGAAATCCTCGTTCTGGATTTGAAAGGTCCTACCCGGGCTTCCATCAAAGGTTTGAAGAAACCAATTCTCGATGTGCTTCGTGAAAAAGCTCCCGAAACACACCGCAAGGATGGAGAAAAACTGAAACTGACGGGTGAGAAAGTGGGCCATGAAGGAGCTTTCACTCCGGGTAACGGCTGGCAGGAAGTGCGATTTGCCACTCCGGTGAAAGGACGTTATTTCTGTCTGGAAGCACTTTCTCCACAAGCAAATGATAACATCGCAGCGATAGCAGAGTTTGATGTCCTGGGAGCTGATGGTAAACCGGTATCCCGCGAACATTGGAAGATTCGTTATGCCGATAGTGAAGAAACGCGTAGTGGCAACCGTACAGCCGACAAGATATTCGACTTGCAGGAATCCACTTTCTGGATGACAGTGGACAATGTTCCTTATCCTCATCAATTGGTAATTGACTTGAGCAAAGTGGAAAATGTGACCGGTTTCCGCTATCTGCCTCGTGCCGAAAAAGGGTATCCGGGTATGATTAAGGAATATCGTGTATATGTGAAACCTGCTGATTTCAACTACTAAACAGTGAATGAACAAGAATAAAACAATGGATGAAAAAGCATTGAAATGATGATGAATATGAAGAAAAATATAATTCTTTTCGCATTCCTATTTGTGGGAGTGTTGACTGGGTATTGCCAGCAATCTGCTTACCTGTTTGTTTACTTCACCGGCAATCGCATGAGTGAAGAAGCCGTCCGGATGGCTGTTAGCCTCGATGGATATAATTATAAAGCCTTGAATGGAAATCAGCCGGTACTTGATTCCCGTGTGATTAGTTCAACAGGTGGAGTACGTGATCCCCATATCTTGCGCTGTGAAGATGGGAAGACATTTTATATGGTGGTGACAGATATGGTGTCCGGCAATGGATGGAGTTCTAACCGTGCCATGATATTATTGAAATCAAAAGACCTTGTACACTGGACTTCCAATATCGTGAATATCCAGAAAAAATATCCCAATCAGGAGGATCTGAAACGTGTGTGGGCTCCACAAACTATTTATGATAGGGAAGCAGGAAAGTACATGGTTTACTGGTCCATGCAACATGGCAATGGTCCCGATATCATTTATTATGCTTATGCCAACAAAGATTTTACCGATATAGAAGGAGAACCGAAGCCACTGTTTCTTCCGGAAAACAAAAAATCATGTATTGACGGCGACATTATTTACAAAGATGGACTCTATCATTTGTTCTACAAAACGGAAGGGAATGGAAATGGAATTAAAAAGGCCACTACCTCCTCTCTAACCTCCGGCCAATGGACAGAATCGGATGACTATAAACAGCAGACGAAGGATCCGGTAGAAGGTTCGGGTATTTTCCCGCTGGTTGGTTCCGATAAGTATATTTTGATGTATGATGTATATACGAAAGGTAAATACCAGTTTACCGAAAGTTCCGATCTGGAACATTTCAAAGTGATTGACCATGCTATCAGTATGGATTTCCATCCGCGCCATGGCACTGTCATACCGATTACCCCAAAAGAGTTGAAACGCCTCTTCAAGGCCTATGGCAAACCCGAAGGTTTCTGAACTAAAATATCTCGTGGGACAGGAGAAAAACACCTGTCCCTGATTTGTTAAACCAATTGTTTTTCAGGCGGGTAATCTTCGCTTCCCAGTGAGTATTCCCATCCTTTTGTTTTCTTTTGAGTTATTCTGATAAGATGGATTCAACTAGTTGTAATCCAGGAAAACAGTATACGATATGGGGAAAAGTGTATATTTTACCCTTGTTTACTTGTTTCTTATATGTTTTTAAGTGTATAATTACCAATTATTATATGAAACACGCTTGTTAGAATGATGAAAATCTTAACTTTGCGATTGATAATCTTAATGCAATATATACCATGAGAAAATTATTCCTCTTTTTAGTTGTCTTGTTTTTGTCGTTCCAGCAGCTCACTTTAGCTGCAATCAAAGAAATGACGAGTACACCCGATTCGGTTTATCTGTTTTCTTTTGCAACTTCCGGAGACGACGGACGCAGCGGACTCCGTTTTGCCTGGAGTACAGATAAAGAAAATTGGTTTGAAATTGGCCGGAACTACGGATATCTCCGGTGCGATTATAGCCGCTGGGGATCACAGAAGAAAATGCTCGATCCTTATTTGAAACAATCGTCCGATGGCGAATGGATTTGTACCTGGAAACTGAATGACCATGATGGATACGGCCAGGCTACTTCCAAGGATTTAATCAACTGGACCAGTCAGAAATATCCCCGTACTACGCCGGATTTTGACGGAGTGAGAGTGAAAGCTATTGTTGCCGGAGAAGAGCAGAAAGGAAATATCAACCGGGTAGCTTGGACCTTGGTGGATGGATTGGATAAAAATTATGGCTGGAATCAATATCGGAACTCATTACATGGAGAACGTCCGGTACAGGATGGAGAACGTTTTGCCGGTTTGAAGCCTGTAAAAGCAACGGTCACTGTACAACCGGAAGGTGCAAAAGCCATTAGTGATGTATTGCTGGGCGCTTTTTTTGAAGACATCAATTATTCGGCAGACGGAGGACTCTATGCAGAACTTATCCAAAACCGCGACTTCGAGTACGACCCTTCGGACAGGGAAGGAGATAAGAACTGGAACAGCACTCATTCCTGGGCACTGAAAGGAGAGAAAACGACTTTCACTATTGATACTACCGACCCTATTCATATCAATAACCCACATTATGCCGTGCTGAATGTAGAACAACCGGGAGCTGCATTAGAAAATACAGGTTTTGATGGAATCGCACTGAACACCGGAGAGAAATATGATTTTTCCATCTTCGCCCGGGTTCCGCAGGGTAAATCAAATAAATTGCAGGTTCGTCTGGTAGATGGAAAAGGAAATGTGTGTGGAGAGACTTCTCTAACAGTGTCTTCCCGTCAATGGAAAACATATAAAGCGGTGATAATTGCTAAAGCTACTGCGGACACTCATCTCGAAATCATCCCTCAATCTGTTGGTGAATTGAATCTGGACATGATTTCCC
>OLDZ01000543.1_pt1 | contig 8709 bp, 8 predicted proteins | sample 1601981 | NCBI WGS metagenome assembly OLDZ01 (sample SAMN02674970, study PRJEB24791) | human gut metagenome, SKBSTL043 | isolation source: stool | host: Homo sapiens | place: USA
CCCGCGTATCTGTCTTCACATGCAACTAATCGCTATTTTATCCCGAACTGGGGTATAATTGCATAATTACCCGCTATATTTTCGTTAATTCTCTCGTTGAGGCCCGCCTATATCGTAGAGTAGCTTGTTTTTATACGTCCGTTAACACTTTGGAATAAAAAAGATTAAAACCGCTTGCGTTTCTTTTTTATTATGTAACTTTGCACCCGTACAAACGAAACGTCTCGCTTTCAAAGGAGATAGAGCGATATTCCATGTTGGTAAGAAGGGCGAGACTTTAGGAAAGTACATTGAGAGCAAATCCTGTGTTCTGTGGATCAGGATATCAATTCAAGTAGCATCTATATTTTTAAAATTAAAAACTTATGAAGAAAATGTTATTGTCTGCGGCCTTCCTGGCTGCCATGACTTCCGTGTCCGCACAGAAGTTGACGTATGTGCCTTATGCCGACAACGGCTACCTGATGGGCACCTACATCTCCAGCGACGGTCGCTACATCGCTGGTGGCGACGCCGGCGGCCAGGGCTTCATCTACGACACCCAGAACGGCCAGATCAAGTACTTCGTTTCTCCCGAGAACGGCGACGAGACGAAGGACGAGAGCACAGAGGTGCGCGCCGTCAACCCTGATGGTACGGGCGTGGGCTATGTCGGCGACAAACTCTGCAAGTTCGACTTCAACACGGGTGAATACACCGACCTCGGCGTCAACGAGCCCGCCCTGGCCAACACTATGAGCACCGACGGTTCCGTCATCGGCGGTTTCGCCTGGGACGAGAGCACCTACATGCAGCACCCGATCTACCTGAAGGACGGCGTGAAGTATGACCTCCCGATGCCCACCAGCACGTGGCTCGGCTACGAGGCCAACGGCTTTGGTCTCACGGGTGCCAATGCCGACGGTTCCATGTTCCTTGGTTATGTCCAGGACGACTTCGCTGCCTATCCCATCTGCGTCTGGGTGCTCAACCAGGACGGCAAGACCTACTCCGTCATCCCCGTCAGCAAGCGCTTCTACGACTCCAGCATCGAGCTCAGCGGTCCGCAGCCGATGGACTACTTCAACGGTGCCTTCATGAGCGCCAACGGTCGCTGGGTGGCCCTCAGCGTCCACAACAAGGACAACACCGAGCAGTCTTACACGCTCGCCCGCTACGACGTCCTCAACGACGCCCTGGAGTACATCTCCTGCCCCGAGGCTACGCAGACGCTGGCCTACTACGCCACCGCCATCTCCGACGACGGTACGATGATCGGCTACATCAACGACGAGACGAGCAACGCCCGCACGGGTGTGATCTGCCTCGCTGGCGACACCGTGGCCCATCGTCTCTCCGAGGCCTTCCCCAATGTCCCCGAACTGGCCCAGCTCGATGTCAATGAGCTCAACACGCCGTGCTGCATCACGCCCGACGGCCGCTACATCACCGGTTTCGGCTATGTCGATCTCGACGATGAGAACCTCTGCTTCGGTACCTATTGGATCGACACCAAGACGACCGATGCCGTCGACAAGGTCTCTGAGGCTGCTCCCGCCACGAAGGTGGTCGGCTCCTATGGCGTCGATGGCAAGGCCAAGCGCATTGCCGCCCCCAAGGGCCTGCGCCTCGACAAGCTCGCCAATGGCAAGGTCAAGAAGGTGGTGGTGAAGTAATCATCCCCCCTGCTGATCATTTATAAAACTGACAACGCCGTGCCACCCGCTGTGTGACACGGCGTTTTGCTCAGTCCCCTTCCTTTGCGCTTGCCCCTGGCGAGACGCGCCCCACGAAGTATAACGCACCAGACAACACCATCAGCTATGAATCAGATCATCATGCTGGGCACGGGCAATGCCACCGTGACCCAATGCTACAACACGTGCTTCCTCCTCGAGACCTCCACCACGCGCCTCCTCGTCGATGCTGGCGGAGGCAACGGCGTGCTGAGGCAGCTCCAGCGCGCTGGCGTGGCCATCCGCGACCTCCACCACCTCTTCGTCACCCATGCCCACACCGACCATGTGCTGGGCGTGATCTGGGTGATCCGCATGGTGGCCCAGTGCAAGGACTACGAGGGTCATCTCCACGTCTATGGCCACGACAAGGTGCTGCTGGTCCTGCGCACCATCATCGACATGATCCTCGCCAAGAAGCAGCTCGCCCGGGTCGCGCAGCGTGTCGTCTTCCATCAGTTGGAGGACGGCGACCGATTCCCCGTGGGCGACATGACAATCCAGTGTTTCGACATCCACTCCACGAAGGAGAAGCAGTACGGTTTTCGAGCCGAACTGCCCCGGAGCGTGTCTCCAGCCTCCGCCTCCGACGGCGTCCCGGCGTCTCCCCTGGTGGTGGCCTGCCTGGGCGACGAACCCTACAATCCCGCCAACCGCCCCCTCGTCGAGCAGGCCGACTGGCTGATGGCCGAGGCCTTCTGCCTCTATGCCGACCGCGAGACCTTCAAGCCCTACGAGAAGAGTCATAGCACGGCCCTCGACGCTGGTCGCCTGGCTTCCGAACTGGGCGTGCGCCACCTCATCCTCTACCATACAGAGGAGAAGACGCTGGCCACGCGCAAGGTGGCCTATGCGCAGGAGGCAGCCCAGCAGTATGACGGCCCTGTCCTCGTACCCGACGACCTGGAGGTGATTCCCCTCGACTGATCGTCCCGCCCGCTGGGATCATGGTCCGCTTGCGCTTTTTATTCCTTGCGAACGTCCTTTTTCGTCGTGGAACGCCCTTTTTCTGCAAGACGGGGTAGGAAATAACCCAATTTTTCCACCCCTTCTTGTAAATTATCCAAAATTTTTCTTCCATCTCGGCTTTTTTTTCTACCTTTGCATCAGAATTACAAACATAGTAAATAGAGATCAGGTATGACAACAGAATCAGTTTATGATAGATTGAAGGCCCATGGCATCAATCCTTCCAAGCAGCGGATGGCCATCATGGAGTATCTCATGACCCATCCCACCCATCCGACGGTGGAGGAGGTGTATAAGGCGCTGGTGCCCTTCATCAAGACGCTCTCGCGAACGACCGTCTATAACACGCTGCGCCTCTTCTCCGAGCACAATGCGGCCCAGATGATCACAATCGACGAGCACCGCGTCTGCTACGACGGCAATTTGGACCCCCATGTCCATTTCTTCTGCAAGAAGTGTGAGAAGGTCTATGATTTCATGGAGGAGCAGGTGCCCGCCCTCCGCTACGAGGGTGTGCCCGAGGGCTTCCAGGTGCACGAGGCGCAGATCTACTATCGCGGCCTCTGCAAGCATTGTGCCGAGAAGCTCCACGAAACCATTCTTGCGTAGTCCCGGTCCCGAAAGAGGGCCCAAACACATAGAGAGACCATAGAGACCCCGCGGCGGCGCTTGTCCACCACGGGTCCCTATGGTCTCTGTTTGTTTCCTATCGCTTCACGAGGTGGCCGACCACCTGCTGGCGGTTGCGGCCCGTGCCCCGGTAGCCGACGTGTATCCAGCAGGCCTTGCCCGCGGAGGCGGTCTCCCAGATGAGCTGGTCAAACTCGAGGTTGTCCATCATCCAGGCAAACCACTCGCGCCCCGTCTTGGCGTCAGGGACGAAGATGTCGGCGGCGCAGCCCCGCGTGTGGTCCGAGGTTTTCACGCCCCCGACGGCAGCGTTGAGCCTTGGCGAGCGGTAGCCGCTGTTGATGCGGACGGCATGGCCGAGATGGGCCCGCAGCGGCTCCAGGACGTGGAGGCAGAGCTGCTGGAGGTTGCTGACCGCCGAGAGCGGCGGCGTGTTGTCTATGCGCCGCGTGACGGCGACGAGGGAGGTGGTAAACTCCGTGAGATTGAAGTGTTCTGACAAGATAATTGACATGTTCTTGATCATTTTTTGTTCTTGATGTTTTGTTTTGATTGACATATTTTCCCGACTGCTTTCCGACTGCGAAGCCTAAAAGGGGAAGTGGGAAAGTGAAAACGTGATAACGTGATAATGTGATAACGTGATTTGCTATACCGTCAGGCGGTAGGTTTTCTTATACACCCCCTTCTCGATTCGCTGGACTATTCCTTGTTTTTCCCACCGGTAGAGCATGGTAAGCACCCTTCCTTTCTGCACATCAAAGCCTCTCACGTTGATAGTGGCGCCATAGGCTTCTTCGGCAGTAAACTGGCCGCCCAACTTCTGATAGATCGTATCATTGCAACCTTTCTTGGTGCGCGGAGCGTCGGACGGTGTATAGGTGCCCGCGCGAAACGCTTCCTCGATACGCTCTCGGAAGAAGTAGATGGCGTTGTCGATCATGTAGTCGGCCAGCACGTCGAAAGTGGCGAGCATCTGCGGCGTCTGCTGGCGCTGCAGCAGCTTCTGCCATAGCGTTGGGTCGGCTTTCAGTTGTGTCTCAGCGCCTTGCAGCCCGTGGTGCTGGATGAGCAGCTCGGCCACACGACAGAGCATCAGACAGGCCGTCATGCGCATGGCCGTAGGGCAGGTGCGGAAGCGCTGGCGCGCCTTGGTCTTGTCGTCGTTCTCCAGCGTCTCGATGCGGATTCGCTCCAGCCACTGGCGGCCCCGCTTCTCCAGCTTCGGCAGTTCCACGTCGCCGCTCATCAAGGGCAGCAGGTGGGCCACTTGCTGGATCTTCGCCCGATGTTGCTCCGTCAGATGGTAGGGGCTCTCCGCGAGCGCCGAGAAGGTGTTGTCGGGCGTGCGGGCCACGGCCACACGACTCTGAAAACCGTCCGTATAGTTGGTGATGACGCGGTAGAGCGCGTCGGGCGTGCCGCACATCACGACGTTCCACAGCAGTTTTTCGATGTGTACGTTGACGGCGTCCGCCGATTTCGCCTCGCGGTTGTAGGGCGTGCCGTCGTAGGCCTGGCGCAGCATGACGGAGAAGTCACACATCGCCGTGCGCCACTTCTGCGCCACGGTGTCGGCCTCGGGCGTGAAGGAGAAGGCGTGCTTGCCACCCGTGTTGGCCAGTCGGTCGGCGAGGTTGGCCACGGTGTTGTTGAGGGTCAGGTAGCGCACGGGGTATTTCGGCTCTTCCGGTTGCTCCTTCTTGTTCTTGGCCGCCCGCTTCCGCGCGCGCCATTCCTCTTCTGCCTCCAAGTAGCCTTTATCGGCCATTATTATTTCCGAGAGCCAAGCGGAGACGATCGGGTCGATACTGCCCTTGCCCGAGGCGAAGTCTCCCGCGATATAGCTGATGAGGTTGAGCTGCGAGGGAGTGCCGTGGATATCGACGCGCACGCCCGTGGCGAGCATCCCGATGGCCGGCGTGATGGCGAAGATAGCGGGCATGGCGAGGTATGGGCCCACGGCGTCGATGCTCTCCCTCACGCCCTGCGGCATTTTTGGCAGCGCGTCGTAGTAGTAGAGGTCGTCCTGCAGCAGGGCTTCCTCCTCCTCGGCCTCCTCCTGGGCCTCGGCCCTCATGTCCTGGCGCACGGCCGTCAGCACGTCCTTCACTCGCTTCGGCATCTGCGTATTCTTCTCGCCCAGGGCCGACCGGATGCAAGCCATTTTCTCCGCCTCGGGAAACTCGTCGTAGCAGGGGATGATGCGGTCCAGCAGCTGCGGGTCGGAGTCGCAGATGTTGCGGAGGTTGACGGCCAACTCGAAAGTGAGCGTGTTGCGGTTGGATCGTATCGGGTGGTCGCCGTCGTTGTAGAAGGCCCACCATTTCTCGATGATGCGATCGTAGGGAATGCCCTTGTAGCACAAAGGACCCTCCGCTTCGCTTGCTTCCTCGTCCGTCGTTTCGCCTTGGCTCTTGCTCGTCTTGGCCTCCTCCGTCTTAGTCTCGTCGTCGTTTTGTTCAGTCGTTTCAGAGGCCGTCTCAGAGGCCGTAAAAGTAGCCTCTTTGTTCGTGGAAGTAGCCTCCAAGCCCGTGGAAGTAGCCTCCGAGCCCGTGAACGATTCACACTCCGCATTATCAAAGAGGTCCTCATGGAGGTAGAGCAGGTCCTCGCTGGTGGTGGCGAAGAATACGCGAGTAATGTCCTTCGCCCCGGCATCATACTCCACGCCCAGCAGGTCGGAGGCCCAGCGCAGGTTGGCCTCCTGGTCCATTTCGGGATGGCGGCGAAAGACGACGTGGAGGCCGCCTCCGCGGGCGCTGCGCTCCAGCATGAGCAGGCCCAGTTCGTCCTTCTTCTCGATCGCCGTAGCAGCGACCAGATTCACCTCGTCTGCACTCAGATGGTCGATGTCCATACCGACCGACTTGCTCAGCCGCTTGGCGCCTTTGAGACAACCGTCCTCCGTGGGCAAGCAGGAGTAGTTGAACTGCACCAGCTTCCGCTTCGCTGCCGAGACGTCGGTCTCGGGCTGCGGATGGCGAATCGTTTCCACCCAGCGCTGCTGCGCCTGGCTGTCGCGATAGCGGCGATAAGCCTCCTCCGTCGCCACGGCCTCCATCATCTTGTGGCCCTGCTGATAATATATCAAGTGTACACTCATGATAGTTTTTTCCTCCCTTCTTTTACTTCGTCAGTTGATAATTGAGCAGGGCGTCGATGGCGGCTTGTGCCTCGTCCATGATGGCCTGGGCTATGACCACGTTCTCCGTACGGAAAAACTTCAAGGTCAGCTGCACCGCGTCGTCCTGGGTCTTGCTGATGCGCCCGTGGGCCAGTTTCCTAATGAGCACGCTCCGGCTCTTCGTCCGTGGCTGCGGCACGAAGTCGAACGTCCCGTCGGACATCTGCTGGCCTACGCCCGCCTTGCGAAAACTCTCCACGGCCTGCGGCACGGGATCGTCGGGCGAAAAAAGAAAATACTTGCGGTCGTCATAGTAAGCCTGTCCGCCGATCTGTACGTGCTGGCAATGGTTGCCATGGTTCTCATTGTCAACCTGATTGTTGACTTGATTGTTCTTGTTCATTGTTGTTGAGTTTTGCGAGAAGAGACGTGGATTGTTGCGCGCTTTACCATGGAATATCCTCCTCGTACTCAACTCAGATCTTTACTTTTTTACTTTCCTGTTCTCGAAATTGGCCCTTGGGCCAATCCTATTAATGATGATTAATGTCTCGATTAACGATGATTAATGTTAAAATTAAATCACCGATTCATGTTTTAAGAAATCACCGATTCAAGCGATGGATGTCCGCCACGAGGATGTCCTGATAGTGGCGGCCCTCATACTCGTTGACCGTGAAGCGGAGGCTGACGGCCACCAGTTCGTCCTGGGAGAAGCGGCAGGTGGCCGTATTGCCCAGCATCGTGCAGGCATACTGGTCGGCGTACTTCCCGCCCAGCTCCTGCAGCAGGATGTTGCACTTCTTCACCTGTCCCGTCTCGCTCTTCTGACTCTGCACAGCGAAGGCCTCGCCCTGCTGCACCACACGCATAATCTTTCCTTCCATCGTGCGCTTATTTTTCCTTTTTACTACAATTCATGCTGAGGCTAAACAAAAACCTCCAAACCGTGAAACTGAAATACATACTCATAACGCTCGTTTTACGTCGCGCCTTTTCGCGACCCTTTTGTTCTTGAACTGTTACTTTGCCAGCTGGCGGCGCAAGAGGCGAGACGGCGCAATGAGGGCTATAAAAGACCAGCACCGTCAGCGGGCCTCGTTGGTCTCAACTGACGGTGCAAAGGTATGGGAATCTTTCTTGTCCGACGAAATTTTAAGGGTCGGGGGAAAGTTAGAGAAAGTTTTGGGGAAAGAAGTCCACTTTTTCACCCCTTTTTGGGCCCTTTGGAGAAAGTTTGGGGAAAGTTAGAGAAAGTTTGGGGAAAGTTTTAGCCCCTCCCTTTTCCTACACTGATAGCTTCTTGCGGAAGCGATGGGCTATCTCCCGATACGCCTGAAAGCGTCCATTGCCAGCAGGAGAGTCGTTCTCGTCCCATAGGCAGACGGGCTTTCTGAAGCTCAACACGTTGAGTTTCGCCAGGTCCTTGACGTCGAGATCGGGAGCCTCCTCGCCCATGATCTCGGACAGAAGGTCGATAAACTCGCCGAGGCCGCCGACGACCCGCAGGTCGCGCAGCACGGCAAAGACGGCAAACCAGTGGCGCTTGTACTGGATATGCTCGCGGATCTGGCTCAGTGCGTAGGCGATGGCCCGCTCCGAGACCTGTGTTGGCGCGCTCTGCTTGGCCCTCTTCACCGCCCTGATACAGGTCGCAGGGTCGCCCAGCGGGTGCTCGTGGATGATCGTCTGCACCACGCCAAAGATGCGACACTCGTGCGTCTCGTCGATACGCATGGCCTGGTATTTGTCGTTGCCCGGCGTGAGCCACTTCGACCCGTCCTCGTCCTCGAAGTAGGTCTTGACGGTAGGACCGCCGTCGTAGTGGGCCACGACGATCTCGCCCGAGCGCGCCACGTCCTGCGTCCTCACCAGCAGGCGGTCGCCCTCGTGGAGGTCGTAGTCGCGCATGCTGTCGCCCTGGACGACGACCAGCCAGCATTTGCCCGATACGTACTCCATCGGGATCGATCCCGTCTCGTGGGGGTTGTCGCCGTACTCGTCGGGAACGCCCGCACGCAGCCGCACATAGGCACCTCGACCATCTCCTTCACTTCCTCTGCTGTCCAGCCCTGCTGGCGCATGAGGTCCACAAATTCGTCTTTTTTCATGATGTTCTTTTTATTTGTTTTGCTTTTCATGACCTGGTATTCTATCGAATCCAAGTTAGAGTTGTTTCTGAGCGCAAAGGTACGGAGCTTTTTCGACATGACCAAAAGTTGTGCGTTATATTTTTTGTGGCTTTGCATAAGACAATACCTCCCCCCC
>OLDZ01000561.1_pt1 | contig 8581 bp, 5 predicted proteins | sample 1601981 | NCBI WGS metagenome assembly OLDZ01 (sample SAMN02674970, study PRJEB24791) | human gut metagenome, SKBSTL043 | isolation source: stool | host: Homo sapiens | place: USA
ATAAACAGAAGGCGTTGTAGAAAGATTGGTGATGGCAAAATCGAGATCTTCCAATATATTTTTCATGACCAATTCTCGAGAGTCTCTCGGTTTGTTTAATTGGTCTGTTTCAGAAACGAATAATTCTGTGTCATACCATGGGATATCCCCAAATCTTTTTACCATTTCGAAATAAAAATATGCTCTGAAAAAACGGGTTAATGCTTGATAACGTGTCCTGACCGTTTTATCCTTACAATTGACAGAGTATTGCAATAGAGTGTTGAAACGCCGTAAGTATCCCCATTCCCAGCCTCCTCCTGAAGCTGGAACTGTACGGGAGTCTGTTGCCGCGCTATTGGGAGTACTATGAGTTATATTATCGGCATCATCTTTATAAAGATCTCTGTCTTTGGGGAGAGAATTGTAGAAATTTGTGCTAAAAGCCTGTAAATCAGCTTCGGTAGAAAAGAACGTTTCTGGAGTGATTTTGTCTTTCGGCGTTACATCAAGTAAATCATCACATGAACTAAAGCTCAGTATAAATATTGAAGCTGCGATGAGTAAGAATATGTTATTTTTCATATAGTCAAAATTAATTAGAAGTTAATATTAACACCAAATGTGAAACTTTTTTGCCAAGGATAGACCTTCAAAGTTCCGCCTTGTCTGGCTTGTTCCGGGTCGACATAGTCGGTTTTTATTGGTGACCAATAAGCAAGATTTTCTCCGGAAAAATAAAGACGAACTAAGTCAAGGCCTATTTTGTTAGTCAGAAACTTAGGAAGTGAATAACCGATTGTCAGGTTTTTTAATCGACAATAACCAATATTTTGAAGATAGCGGTCATTCACTGTTGAAAGTTCCGAATTTTCTGTAAGGGCAACAGCTGTTCTAGGTCTGGGGAAGTAAGCGTTGGGATTATCTTCTGACCAACATAATTTTTGAAAATCCTTCGGAATAAATGTTCCGTAGGGGCGGTTGTAATATCCCCAAAATGCTTGGGCTTCTCTTCCTGGATACCAATCTATGTGGCCGATACCTTGGAAGAATATATTAAAATCAAATCCATACCATTGGAAAGCCAAGTTAGTGCCATATTGATAGCGTGGAGAACTATTTCCTAAAATTTCGCGGTCACCGGAGCTTCCGACTCTGTTTTCACCGATACTTATAGTTTTGTTACCATCCAGATCCCGGTATTTTAAATCGCCGGCACGTACTCCCCGGTATTCACCCGATGAACTATTGATAGTGGTGTTTACAGATCTTTGATCTACTTCATAGTTCTTAGCTTCTTCATCGGTCGCAAAGAAGCCATCGACGCGATATCCCCATATTTCACCAATCCGCATTCCTTCATAATAAGTCTTAGCTAATAGTTTGTCGGGGTTGTCGAATTTGGTGATTTCACTGATGTAATCACTGAATGTAAAACTCAGTTGATAAGAGAAAGGTTTGTTGCCTAACTTAAACTGATCTCGCCAAGCAACAGAGAGTTCATAGCCCTTTGTACGCATATCTGCACTGTTCATTTTAGGAGCGGAAGTGCCATATACGGCGGGTAATGTGATGCCGGCGGTAAGCATATCCTTTGTATTCCGAATATAATATTCTCCGGTGAAAGTTAATCTGTTGTCCAAAAATGTCATATCCACACCAGCATTATGTTGTTGTACAGTCTCCCATGTCAGATTGTCGGCAGAGGGAGCGGAAATGTCTGCGTAAGATGGTCTCGCACCTCCGAATAAATATCCGGTAGTTCCTATACTGATAGTGCGGATATAGTCATAATAGCCAACTTGTTGGTTTCCTAAACTACCAAAAGAGTATCTGAACTTTAAATTGTTACACCAGTCTTTCATATTGCTGAAAAACTTTTCTTCCGAGACTCTCCAACCAACAGACATAGAAGGAAAGAATCCCCAGCGATGACCAGAAGCAAAACGAGAGGTACCATCATAACGTCCGCTTAGTTCAAGTAAATATATCCCTTTGTAGTCATAGTTTATACGTCCGAAAAAACCTGCAAGTTTATATTCATTTTGCCCTCCTGTCACTTCCATCCGTTTTTGGTTTGTGGCAGGATCTACTCCTATCAGGTTAAAATCATCCAAAACATCGGAAAGAAGATTATATCCTGTGCCACGAACAGTCTTGTTGTAACGAGTTTCATAATTAAAACCACCTGTAACTTTATAATTATGTTTGTTGGATACAGAACCTTGGTATGTGGCAAATACATTCGTTGCCCAATATTCATTGGGGGCAAATTGCTCAAACATTTGATTTTGGAAATTACCGGTATTAAGTATGGATGTTTCTCCCGGATATTTGGAATATGTTCCATTAGATTGCCGGCGTATGTCGTATTGGTTATAGAGCATGTATGTCAAGTTAGCTTTTATCTCCAACCCTTTCAATGGTTTTAATGTAAGTTCTGTAGTGGTCTTGAAGTTATCTTTACGAGTTTTATTTCTGAACCCTTCGCTGTCTAATATGACTAATAAACCGTCCATAATGGCATAGTCGGTCAGTGAAGTAGTATAAAGGCTTGTCCCGTCAGGATTTTGGGTAGGGAAACTTGCCAAACCATGGTTCTGGGCTTGAGATATGTTCGAATTTATACCTCCCAATCCAGGATAAGTATAATTAGAATTGAAAAATTCAGTATTGTTACTAATGTTAAGCCAATCAGTAATATCTGCGGAAATCCTTGAATGGAAATTTATTCTTCTGAATTTGTCAGTATTTCTTCGATACATTCCTTCTTCACTATTATAACCAGCCGAAAGGTAAAATTTCAATTTGTTTGTTCCTCCGGATATGGAAATATTGTGGCTTTGCAATGGTTTCTTGTCTTTGAACAAGTATTGCCACCAATCCGTATTGGCGTAGTATAAGTATACATTCTGTCCGTTTCTCTTATCCAATACGGTCCAAGGGCGGGCAGGATCTTCTGTCTTGTCGTTTCTTCTTTCCCATAACTCTTTCATGTCTTCTTCTGTATACGAGGTATAGCGACGCCCGTTATTGGGAATGTAAAACTGGTCAACCAAAGAAACATGGTAATAACCACGGTTTTCGTAATCCGTAGATGTAGTGGGTTCTGTCCAACCAACACGCCCACTATAGCTAATTTGTACTTTCCCATCAGAAGAACCGGATTTTGTTGTGACTAAAATAACTCCGAATGAAGCACGTCCACCATAAATAGCAGCGGCGGAGGCGTCTTTTATAACTGAAATTGATTCTATATCATTAGGGTTTACACGGTCAAGGTCCCCTTCAACTCCATCGACTAACACCAATGGTGAGCCTCCGTTGATTGAGTTCGTACCACGGATATTAAAGCTTGCAGTATTACCCGGTACACCGGAAGAAGTGGTGATATTGAGACCGGGTACACGTCCTTGTAGCATGTGTGTAACGCTACTGGCCGGTCTGTCTACAAGCTCTTGAGATGTAACGGTCGAAATTGCTCCTGTTAGATTAGTTCGTTTCTGAGAGCCATAACCAACCACCACTACTTCGTCTAAGGTCTTAACATCTTCCACTAAAAAGACTTTTAAGCTATTCAAGTTCTTTAATTTTATTGTTTGTGGAATGTATCCTATATAACTGAATTGAAGAACATCACCAATGTCGGCTGATAATGAAAACTTCCCGTTTATATCAGTTATTGATCCCTGTGATATACCCTTTACTGTTATTGTAACTCCGATCAAAGGCTCCCCGGCTCTATCTGTTACCACTCCGGTGATTTTTTTTATTGTCGGGGTTTGGGTAATTTCTTTTTTAGTGAGTATTATATGGTTTCCTTCTATTTTATAAATAATAGGAGATTCATGTAGTAATATGGACAATACTTCAGAAACGGGTCTGGCCTTCACGCTGATGCTTTTGTGCAAATTTACATCTACATTTTTTTTATAGATGAATAAGTAATTGGTTTGAGATTCAATTTCACTCAATATAGATTCCAGTCTGACATCTTGCTTATTAATTGTAACTTTGGCATTTTGAGAATTTGCATTCTTTGCCATTAAGCTAAATGAGCAGAATAACAAAAGAAATATAGATGTTCGCATAATTCTAAATAATTGTATTGAATTTGGATTTTTTTTGCAGTAAAAATCCAATAAAGAAATATTTTTCATATATTTGTAACTGATTTATTAATACGATTTTATAAAAATTGTGTTAGGCAGAAGCTGATAGATAGGGCAAATATCTGTCAGCTCTTTTGTTTTTCAATTAGTATCATTTCATAGGCTTGTTTCTCCCGTGTTATTGAGTTAATATTCTTATTATTTTATATAAATGATGTCATCTGTTGTATGTTTGTTATAAATAAAAGGTACATCCTTTTGTAATATCCGAAGGGCGTAATCCAAGCCGTCAGAGATTCTGAATTTTCCTGTTAATATTATGTTGGTAATGCTAGGCTTGTCTACTATAATTTTCAGGTTATAATATTTCTCCAAGTCTTTTATTATTTCTATGAACGATTTGTTTTTGAAGCAATACAATCCTTCTTTCCAGCGATATATATTATAATCTTCAATTTTGCTTATCACTAATTTGCCATTTTTTAGGGTGCTCTTATAGTCAGGTAATAAAACTTGTGAAATATTATTGTCGGAAGGTGATTTGATTTTTATTTTTCCTTGTATTAAAGAAGCTTCGAAGTTTTGTTGTTTAGCATAAGCCTCTACATTAAATTTTGTGCCCAATACTTCTATGTCCATTGCATGAGTATGTACTATGAACGGGCACTTTTCGTTACGGGCAACATCAAAATAGGCTTCTCCGTCTAATATTATTTCACGTTTATCTTCCATGAATGAAACAGGATATTGCATTTGTGTTCCTGCATTTAGCCAAACATTTGATCCATCGGGCAATTCAATATTTACGCGTTGTCCGGCGGGGACTATTATTGTTTGCATAGCTATGTCAACATGCTTATGATGCTCATTCGTTATTGAAAAGATAGTAGCTGTAATACTTACCGCAATGATTATCACAGAAGCAATCTTTAAGAATTCCCTGATGAAATATCTGTTTCTTTTTGTTGTATTTATTGCTGTCCATTTAGGGTTTCCTATAAGAATCATTGCATTGAATAACTTGCGCTCTCGGTGAAACTGTTTGCTATGTTCTTCTGAACTTTCAGCCCACTCTTTCACTGCTTTCATTTCTTCAATAGATGCTTGTCCCTCGAAAAATCGGTATAATGAATTTTTGTCCATAGGTGCTTTTTATAATGATAGCGAACAAAGAGGGTTTATCCCTAGTGGAAAACTCATTTTTTGCAATTGTACAATTTTTTAAGTTTAGCCGCACACACAGGTTATAGAAGCTGTGTGTGCAGGTTATTTGAGTCGTTAATTAATTTGGGTAAATTTGATACATGTTATTTGTAGCCGATGGTAACTTTGTGTATAGCTTTGTTAGGACCGTCTGCTATGTATATGGTTCCATCTGTATCTTGTACAAAGTCAACCGGACTAGTGGTGCCTGAATCTTTCCAACCATTTTCGGCTTTACAAACGAGGATGATTGTGGCGTCCTGATAACCATTCTTTCCAGGTTTTAGGATCTTGGTTTTACGGGTGCCACTATTACCGTCACTGAACCATATGTAGCCATCCTTATCTACCATTAGCCCCTCTGCTTTTTCCAATTTGGCTGTTTTAGGATCTTCTGTTATATCCTCCGTTATAACTTTGTTACCTCCACCTGCAATCAATGTATAAGCGCCGCTAGAGTCTACTTTATAAATATAGCCGGCATTTGATCCGTCTGTTGCTGCTGCTATCAAGTTACCAGCAGCATCAAAAGCTATGGCTTGTATTTGACGGCCGGTAATTTTAACAAATTCCAACCTTGAACTGCTGTTATAATTTCCTGATGGATATTTTTGGATCGTTCCGGAATTACGGCAAACCGCATACATATTGTTGTATTGGTCAAATTTTACATCCATAAGGTTGTCCAACCCGTTGCGAGTTAACAAATCGGAAACTTGTTTTGTATTAGGATCCCATACGCTAATTTTATCTTCTCCTTTATATGCGAGGTAAAGTTTTCCATTAGTAGGATTAGTGGTGATTTTCAGCAGAACAGTTCCTGTGCCATTGGGGACGATTTTTTCTCGTTCCATTGTTCTTAAATCTATTGCCCAAGCCTCTGTAGCACTACCACCGTTAGTACTGTAAGCTAATCTGCCATCTTTTAAGAATGTAACGCTTTTTAAATCCTGGGTATTAATATCACTAGGTACAGTGATGAAATTTTGTGTACATTCGTAAATCCTCTCTCTTGTATCTTCGTATGTGAAAAGAGCCGGATTTTTGCCTGTTTTTACACCTACAGAGACGGTTACTGCATAAGTTCCTATTTCGTTTTGAGGTGCGATAATTTTCAATTCGGTCTCTGTGGCATATTTAACAGTTGCTATTGCATCTCCTATTTTTACAATGTTTTCTTCGGGGGTGGTACTGAAGTTCTCGCCGATGATAGTAATTTCCGTGTTTTCTGTTCCGGAGCTTGGGCTGATGGAGCTAACAACAGGAGTGTAGTCTACGTAAGTAAATCTTAAGTTCTCTGTCTTTTGGGCACCTACCATTACTTCTATAATACATTCTCCTGCTTCATTTGCCGGGGCAATTACCTGTAGTTGGGTAGCTGTTACCGATGTAATAGTAGCTTTGGCATTTTTTAAATATACTTTGGCTTGATCTGTAAAATTTTCACCGATAATGGTTATCTTAGTTCCTATTTCTCCTTTTGCGGGAGAACTGGTTGTTGTTTTCAGTTGGAGAGGTGTTGATTGCGAATTTTCATCATCACCGGAGCAGCTGAACATAAGTAAGGCTGTACAAACAGCCATGAATGCTGAAGTCGTTTTCATAATAAATTTGATTAGATGAATAAAAGTGTTTATAAATATAAATTATATAGGTTGAGTAAGAACGCTCTTCACTTTTGCGAATATAAATAGCTGTGTTTTCCATTTTTCATGTTCGCATATATGGTGGCTCTTTCATTGCGAAAATAATAGAGTAAGGTCTTATTCATAAATACTTTATTTTTTTGATGTATTTATAGTAATAACGAACAGAGTAAGTTTATCCCTAGTAAGAAAGTGTTTTTTTAGATTCTTCTTTTAAGTATTTGTGTTTTTTCTTTCATTCCGGCTTGCAGCACCTTTTTCGTGCGGAGAGGAAACCATGTGGATGTTTGTCATGTCATACTTACGTTTTTGTGCTTTTATTGATCAAAAGGTTCTGGTTCTAGAATATAGGATACATGGGAAGTGAAAAAGTATGATTGGAGTTGTAGTGGTTTTCTAGTTTAAGAAAAAAAGAAGTAGCGTTGTTGGCAAATAGTCTTTTAAAGCTATTCGTAGAACTTTTGTGGCTTTGTTTATATGATATTCGACACCTTTTGTTGTCATGTTCAATAGGTCTGCTATTTCTTTGTGGGATTTATTTTCGTATCGACTCATGGCAAAAATACGTCTGGTTTGCTCCGGTAAAGTTTCTAAGGTTCTATTTACGATTTCTTGAATCTCAGCTGTGAAAATTTCATTAGGTTCAAGTTCTTCTAGAGTTGCGATTCTATTAGATAACTCCCAAGAGTAGATTTGAAAGATTTTATCGGAAGCCATTTGACGAACCTGTTGATTTCGAAGATAATCTATACATTTATGCTTCAAGACAGTCAAAACATAAGCTGGTATGTTTATGTCTGAAGGCAATCGTTCCTTGTTTTCCCAATAATACATAATTGATTCAATGACAAAGTCCTCGGCCACGGCTTCATCATGCACGTACGTAGAGGCAAAATGAATGAAGCGGCGTTGATAGTCAATGAAAAATTGGTTGAAATTGTTGGTGTAATTGTTTTTATTGAACATGCGTTTTATAGTTATGCTCTGCAAATATACACTAATTTCCTATAAACGATGTCTTATTGGCTTCTTATAGAATTAAAAAAGGTTAAGTATTGCCTTTTGGCGTGAAAGAAGCTATCTGTAATGTACTTGAAATAAGGTGTTGTTGTCATTTAAACTTCGAGTTTACACTAGTCTTATAGCGGTAGAATATAGTTTTATATCTTTAATAACAATGAATAGAAATGAATTTAATGAATGAGTTTTGAGATAATAAATACTGTGCTGACTAATTTGTTGGGTCAGTTGTGTTAAGACGACCAAACTGAGTTGGAAAGTCTTTGGAAATGCTTGTGCAAATAATTTTTTCAGTAAAATGTACCAAAATAGTTCCTCATTTGGATTATTTGGGTCGGTCTATTCTCTTTAAATGCACTACTTTTGCCATCAGGAAAATTAATCACTTAATAAACAATCCATGTATTATGAAAACAATTCTTAGCGCATTAGGACTTTCCCTTTTGATCTTAACGAGTTGCGGTGGACAAAAAAAGGTTGAAGTAGACTTTATTCAGGACAACATCGACAACGCAGTTGCACAAAACACGATTCAAACGGATATTATTGAAAAATCTGGTAAGATCCTGAATCCAAGAACTATCAACAAAGACGAGATCGGAAGAGCACACGTCTGAACTC
>OLDZ01000575.1_pt1 | contig 8451 bp, 6 predicted proteins | sample 1601981 | NCBI WGS metagenome assembly OLDZ01 (sample SAMN02674970, study PRJEB24791) | human gut metagenome, SKBSTL043 | isolation source: stool | host: Homo sapiens | place: USA
ACTGATCCGGTAATGAAATAGTTGTTGTATCCCCAGATTTGGCTGAATCTGGAACTGAGAAATCGAATTTAAATTCAGTGGCAAAGCGTCCTTCAATACTATTAGTGGTTAACTTGGAATTGCTAATAGTAATATCAATACTAGAAGATGGGCCTCTCACACCTTCATTGTTTCCAAGCTCATTGGATGCTTTTTGGCTGACTTTATTTTCATTTTTCGTAACATTTTGTGGAATATCATTAGTTTTTGCAGAACTGGCAAACTTTGATTTGGAACTTTGTGCTTGATCGATGCTAGGTAAGTCACCCTTACTTTGACTGCTAGCTACAGATGGTGTCCCATTTATATTAGTGGCAGCCATAGTTTGAATTGGGGCTGCAAAAATTCCGCCTACAATTATCAACAAAGATAGAAACGTTCGAATTCTTTTCATTTTTCCTCTCCTTAGAACACGCTTTGTATACAAAACCATCTACTTATCTATACTATCCACCACTCCCCTTCTTGGCGTTAATACCTTTTTGGTCTTTTGCCTACTCAATTAATACAGGGAAATTACTAAGTAGACAACGAAAAAAGAAAACCCTGATACTGACGAGGATTTCCAGTGTAGAGTCTCATAAACGGTACCCTAACTAGATGCAGTTAAATAACTGTTCAGGATTCCCCACCAGGAATAATGGGATATTGAACCACGAGTTTTTAGACCGTCCTGTTTCTACAAACCTCATTATACTCAAAACTTGTTGTACCGCCAAGATCAAATCTCTAGCCAGAGCTGAAAAGAGTTACCTGTTGGTAGCTCGCAAATTCACAAACAAACACATGCTGCTGAATTACGAAGTCACCGTGACTAATGGACATCTCATAATTCAGCTGGATTCTATCATAGTTATTTCTTAAGTAAATAGTGGTGATTAGATGAACTACGATATTTCCTACGCATTAGGAAGGGAACGAGATTCACGTCAGTCAGGCGGCCTCTATGATTGGTCACAAGTTGAGTTTTCTTATAACAGTAACCACATGGAAGGTTCCACGATTACGCGGAACCAGACCGCCCAGATATATTCGACCGGGAATTACGTTGCGGACAAAGATTAGCTTATTCGCGCTGATGATCAAGTGGCTATAATCAAACCAACCTTCCAGACAACTTTTTCCACCAGTCAAGAGGATAACAGCACTAAGAAATCAAGAACAAAATTTACGAATCGGATTGATTCTTAACCACTGAGGGTCCCCAGAATCCGTGGTTAAGACGAAAACAGCGGGCGACTTACGCAATATCTGCGTTAACCGTCCGCTTTTATTTCTCTACTAAATACGGTACATGCCTGGCCCATGGTAAAACCATAATGTCTAGCGAATACGTTGCGCGTGGACCGTTAAGCTTGAAGATATAGTTGGGTGCTTTTTAGTTAGGCGCGGTCAACCTTCTGGCTCACCTTGGAGGCAGGGGTGACTTCGAGCGGGTCCCGCCAGAAGGCAAGGGCCGCGATGGCGTTGATGATATAGTAAACATACTTACCAATGTTAGCGAAGTTGCCCTGAATTCCGGCCTTCGCTAACTGAATAAAGTCGTAAAGGACCCAGAACTTCCACTGCATTTCAAACTTCATGGCGTTGAGGACGTTAGCACCCAGGCTCAAGCCAAAGGCGATAACGGTGATCCAGAAGAGGGGATCAGTAAGGCCGTTCGTCCAGCCAATGTAGTTGGTTCCAAACGAGAAGAGCAAGGATAGGATGAACATGCCGATGATGGTGAGCACCCCTTTAGCGCCCGTCATTGGCTTGGAGCTCTTGTACTTCTCAGTCCGCTTCCAGTGTTCGATCGCCACCGTGTAGATGATGAAGGTCACTGGGTAAGTGATGACGGCTGCCTGGTTTCCCAGAATGTAATCAATCGTCCCGGAAAGCACCACGTTCGCGATCCCAACCACGTTCCCCAGGTTATTCATTCGGCCGGTCAGCCGAGTTGAATAAATCGAGAGAATCGAATTGATAATCGAGATGATTCCAAAGGGAACGAAGACCGTCCAGTGGCCCCAATGCGTGACGTCAGCGAGGGTTTCGGTTAGGTAACCAGAAGCAATTGAGATGGCAACGACAATCAGAACCCCAAGCAAATCAAAACTCTTCGACTTCGCAATCTTCTGTAACATAAAAGTTACCTCCTTTTGTTTTTAACGTGGCGTTACTTCGAGCTGAGGTATTTCGGATGCAACCCACGAAGAATAGGGGAATAAAGTGATTCCCCTATTGGTAGTTAGTGATAGCACACACAATTATAAATGTCAATTTTCGATGAAAAATGAATTAGAATTAACAATTGGTGGTGTTGGGAACGAGAGTGTCAAGAATGTTGTGTAAAAAAGGAAACTTCGCCCGCATGAATTGGCAATTCTAAAACATCGAATCAAGCGTGTCGTGACAGTCCTTGAATCCCCGATGTGCTCGATTCTCAAATTTATCGTTGTACTCCATCACTTGCGTCATGATAAAGCGATCGAGGGCCCCTTCGTTTGGGAACTGCTCTTTACGTCGGACCATCTTCTTCAGACTCTTATTGAACGACTCAATTAGGCTCGTCGAGTAGATGGTCTGACGGATCGCAGTTGGAAAACTGAAGAACGTGAATAGCTCCTCCATTTGGACTAGATTCTTGATTCGACGCTTATAACTGGACTCCCACTTAGCACTGAAAGCCGCCAATCGTTCTTTGGCGGCTTGTAGGTTCTCTGCTTGCCGAATAGCCTTAAAGTCGGTGATAATCTCCCTGCGATCGTTTTTGCGAACGTACCCTAAAAGGTTGCGCTCTGCGTGGACCCAGCACCGTTGAAACTTCGCCTGCGGGTAGTTAGCCTCAATCGCAGATTGAAGTCCAACTAAACCGTCGGCGATGAACAACTGAATATCTTTAATCCCCCGTGCGCGTAATCCCTGGAGTAGTTCAGACCAAGCGGCTCCGTTCTCGGTCGGTGCGATACTGTAGTCAAGAACTTCCTTACCGCCGTCACTTCGAATTCCGATCGCTACGTTAACGGCTTCTCGTTCAACGGTACCACGGCGTAACGGAATGTAAGTAGCATCGAGGAACACACAGACGTACTGTGAGTACTTGAATTTGCGCTCGTGGAACTCTTCAACCAGGTGTTTCGTCCGCTTAGTGATGTTTGAAACCGTGGTTGGTGAGTAGTAGTGGCCGTACATTCTCTCAACCATATCAGCGATTTCACGAGTTGTGACGCCCTTGGAGTACATCTTGATGACCATTTCCTCCAGTCCATCAGTCCGACGCACGTAAGGAGGGAAGAGGGCGTTTTGAAACTTGTTTAACCGGTCCCGTGGGATCGTCAGATTAATTTCACCGTACTCAGTGTCGATCGTGCGGGTGTACGTCCCGTTCCGGTAGTTCACGTCGTCTTTTGATCGGTCGATCCGAGTATGTGGTTCGTAGCCTAGCACCGCAGTCAGTTCATTTTGAAGGAACTGATTAGCGGCCACTTCGATTTGACGACGTAAGACTTCATTCAGGGTAATATCTTTGTCTGAAGATAGCGCTGCGATAATATCTTTGTTAAACTGATTCATGGGGAAAGCCTCCGTATTCTGATTGGTTTTTAGCGATTTTAATCATACGGGGAAGGCTTTCCCTTTTTCAATACCCTCAAGGTATCAATTTACACAAAATATTTTACACTCCCTCCAAAATGTTGGTGTAAATTAAATTCCGCGAATTTATCATTTCACAAGCTTAAGCATACCGGCTTCTTCTGAATTGTCATCTTTTTCAATCCCGTGGTAAACGGTCATGTTTAAGTACCGTGGACCAGCAGCCCATTTTTCATTCTGTTCAATCAGTAGTGCTCCCATTAGTCGCAAGACGCTTAGATCATTCGGGAATATCCGGATTACACGGTCACGACGACGGATTTCTTGATTAACCCGCTCAATTGTATTATTCGTCCGGAGACGCTTCCTTAGCTCCTCTGGGAGCTGGTAAATCACCATTAATTCGTCAAAACTATTTTCTAATTTCTTCACCACCTTAGGGAACTCGGTCTGCCAATCTTTAACCAATTGGTCACGCCGTTCAACCGCTTGGTCGTACGTTGGAGCATTAAATAAATCTTTGAGTCGGTTAGCAACTTCTTTACGATCCTTGAGTGCCAGAATACTTGTACAGTCATTACTAAAATGAAATTGACATCTCTGCCAAAGGCTACCCTGAAATTGCGTAGTGATTGCATCCTTTAAGCCACAATGAGCGTCTGAAACAAACATATCAACGTTGGTAAGACCCCGCTGTTTAAGTTCACTAAAGAAGTCCATCCATGCAGCTTTTGATTCACTATCACCGATATCAAAACCGAGCACTTCTCGACGACCGCTAGGGTCGATTCCAATCGCAACGAGTAAGCTATTACTTGTCACAACGTGACCACGGTGTACCTTAAATAAAATTGCATCGGCATACACAAAAGCATACTTTTGCGTAAGGGGACGTCGGTTAAAATCCAGCACTTGGTCGTCCAAATTATTGCATAAAGCCGAGACCGTACTTTTAGAAAAGGTTGTCCCACATAACTTCTTAGTAATCTCAGCTACTTTACGTGTTGAAACACCTTGGATTACCATTTCCATTAATGCCAAATCAAAGGCCTGCTCACTACGCTGGTAGCGTTTGAACAGCTGTGTTGAAAAATTGCCATGACGGAGTTTAGGAACGTGTAGTTCTAGAGACCCTACGCGGGTGGTAAGCTGACGAACCCGATAACCATTCCGTGAATTGGTTCGTTCATCCGAACGTTCATAAGCCTTAGCTTTAATCTGCTCAGTCGCTTCGGACTTAAGAATTTCGTCAAGGATCTTGGCCATAATTGATTGCATGGCCTTATCCCGATCACCTAGTAATAGCGGCTCTTTGTCAAATCCTGTTGATGGGTCATTTTAGGCGGCGGCCGGTGCTTGCACCTGGTGCCGCCTTTTTTCAGCTTCCGTTCCCATTTGATGCAATCGGATCCGGGCGATGAAATGACCAAAGTTAGTAAAGCCATATGCCGTCCGTTGAATTAACTTGATCATGCGGTTGATCCCCTCAACCCGACCGTTGGAGTACGGTAATACGGTTGCGTTGTACACTCCTTCGCTGTTCTTACGGAGGGTCTTAAGAACCGTTTGGAACGGCGCTGGCACGTCCCATTTGGTGAACAAGAGGTCCATTAATTGGTCAACATCGTGCTCTTCAAGAGCGGTCATGGCGCCCTGTAAGAGTTCATAACCGGCCGCTAACTGGGGATCAAGGTCCAGGCCAATTCCCACCCGTTCGGCCATCGTTACCTTTTGTCGTAAGTGACGATCATAGCACTCCTTAGTGTAGTTAAGCGATGTGCTTTTAAGTAAGTACAGTCGCCACGAATTCTTCAATGCCCGATACTCACGCGTATTAGGGTCGAATTGCTTCATTACTGCGACCCGGACTTGGTTAAACGCCCGCGTAAGCATTGAAACGATGTGGAATCGATCCACAACCAGCTTTGCGTTTGGGAAGTAGCGGCGTACAAGGCCTTGATAGTAACTGTTTAAGTCTGTCGAGACTGATTTGACTCGTTTGCGCTCTTTTAGCGAGAATCGATCAAAGTAATGCGTAATACTACTCTTAAGCCGATCAGGGAGAATTTGGTAGATTTGTGAGGTATCATTATCAACGATAATGAAGCAATACTTCCCCTGCGGACCACGGAACTCATCAATGGCAATATTAGTGGGTAAAGTGCGACTATTAAAGCGAAGGAGCGCTTGATCACTGTCTAGGAGTCGGCCAATGGTACTAGGTGACACACCGGTAAACTTAGACACGTCCTTTTGAGAGACATTACTTTCAAGCATCGTAAGTGCCTTGTGTTTAACTGCTTTGGCAATGGAACAGTATTTATCAACGACGTTGGTCTTCGCCATGAACGAATCTTGGCAATTCTTACATCTCAGGCGTTGCTTACCGATCCGCAACATAGTGGGACAACTTTCGTTAATTGAGAGGTACTTAATGGTTTGGTAAGAATGGCCATTCTTAATGAAGGTATTCGCAAAGCCGCAATGTGGGCACCGATCCAATTTAAGCGAGACCGTCCCAATGAAGACCTGCGTCTCCCATCCGTCATTATTTTCAAAGACAACGTCTGTGAAATGAAGATTGGGGTCTTTAATTTGAAGGATATTTTTAATATAATCAGTCATAAGGTCACACCTCTTACTTTCTGGAATTTGCGTGGTAGTTAATGATCAGAATTTTAAGGCTGGTGGGGCCTTTTTTTGTGCCCTCAAAACCAAAAAATCCTGTCAACGAATCACCACTATGGTAATCCATCAACAAGATTTAGTGTAGAGCCATTAATATTAGCCGGAAATCCCGTGACTTTAGTCATGGGATGGATAGGCCACTATTGAGCCCCTTTATGGGGCTTTTTGTTTGTTTCTGTATATTTTTGGTCATTGATATATTTCTCGACAACTTCTTTGCTCATATTGCCCAATGTACTCATATAGTAACTCGGCGACCAAAGATGACCGCCCCAATATTGGCTACATCGTATTTCTGGATGATTCTGTAAAAAAATATAGGCACTACGTCCTTTGAGCGCCTTAATGGCACTAGCCGGAGCTTTGCTTGGCGGAAAACTGATCAGCATATGAATGTGATCCGGCATGACTTCCATCTTTTCGATTACGATGTCATTGTCATCTGCAACTTGCTGCAAGATAGCTTTCATTTCGTTAGATAAGACCTCGGTTGTAAAAGTCTGATTGCGATACTTAGTTACCCAGATCAAATGATAATGGAAATTATAGATATAACGACGAGTATAAATGGCATCTTTGATTTTTTCTTTAGTCATAATATGCTCTCCTTTGTTAATACATTGACATCATGATATAATGTTATCATATCAATAAAGGAGGTGAAATCAAATGAAGTCAATGGCAAAAATGAAACATCATTATGGCCTAAAAATGCGCTGCTATCCTAGTGACCAACAAAAGCAGTTGATTAAAATCAACAGTGACGCTAGTCGCTTTATCTATAACGAAATGGTTGCGATCAATAAGGAACTGATGCAGCTTCGCAGAGTTAAGCTACCGATTGACATAGTTCAGGATCGTATTAAGCAACTAACTATGCGCCAAAACGCTAAGCAAATGTCTAATCACTATCAATTCTTAGAAGATAAACGAATTGATAGTTTGACGAAAGCTAATGCCATTCAGAACTATCGAAAAGCTTGGAATGCTTTTCGGAAGGTTCACGCCACTGGCGTTCCCAAATTTCATCGAAAGAGTTATCACTGGCGGTATCAAACCAATTGTCAATACCCGGGGCAAAAAACTGCGTTGCTAACTAACGGTACAGTCTGTTTTCTAGATAATAGTCATGTCAAAGTACCTAAAATAGGACTGTTACGTGTTGCCGGTTCGCAAGCACGGCTTTTGAAAAGAATATGCGAGACTAGAATTGGTACCGTGACGTTGACTAAAGATTCAGCGGATCGCTTCTTTTTATCAATGCAGTTAGCTTCAGATGAATCTTTTGTTAAAGTGTCCAAAGCTACTCATGGACATGTTGGAATTGATCTTAATACTGATAACTTCTTAACCGACAGTGAAGGCAACATAGTTCCTAATCCACGATATTACCGCACTATTAAAGGCAAATTAGCCAAAGAACAGCGCATTTTATCTAGACGGCAACAACGTGCAAAAAAAGAACATCGTTCTTTACGAGATAGTAAAAATTATCAAAAACAGCGCTTGTTAGTCGCTAAACTCCATGCCAAGGTAATGAACCAAAGGCATAATTTTCTCCAACAAATTTCTACCGCATTAATCAAGAACCACGATTTAGTAGTAGCCGAGGAGTTGCGTAGCAAGAATTTGCTTAAAAATCATGCTTTGGCACTTAGTATTTCTGACGTTGGCTGGCGAACATTTCTTGGCATGTTGGCTTATAAAGCAAAGCTTTATGGGCGTCAATTTATCACAATCAACCCAAGAAATACTACCCAAACATGTCGCGATTGTGGCTTTGTAATGGGCACTAATGGGACGGACAAACTAACATTAGATGATAGAAACTGGACTTGTCCTAACTGTGGTATTCACCATATTCGTGACTGGAACGCAGCTAAAAACATTCTTGATAAGGGAATAGCTAAACTAGCCTAGCTTATCTGTCCCTATGGCAACCTGGGGACATAAAAGGCGTTGGTAATTAGACGACCGCTGTTTGATTACAATTTCAGTTGGTCAAATAAGTTGTCCCTATCTACGCAAATTGTGGTTCGAAATCCGTGATGATATTCGGCTCACAAGCCACTGACTTTAGTCAGTGGTGGTTGACTCTTGGCCTAGCAGATCGGAAGAGCACACGTCTGAACTCCAGTCACAACTTGA
>OLDZ01000582.1_pt1 | contig 8393 bp, 6 predicted proteins | sample 1601981 | NCBI WGS metagenome assembly OLDZ01 (sample SAMN02674970, study PRJEB24791) | human gut metagenome, SKBSTL043 | isolation source: stool | host: Homo sapiens | place: USA
AACCGAATACGATAGGAACAGGCACCCAGCAAAGATAGAATATGCCCGCAAAGAAATCGGCTATCGAACAGTGATTCTGTGCAAAATATTCACAAGGAATCAGCGTTGTTCCGCCAAGCGAGATCCCGAACAATGACTTCTCCGCCTCATACAACCCCTGCACATCAATAGGATTCACCTGATAATTCGGATATACCCGCATCCAGTCGTAAGAAATGCCGAAGATGATAAAAGGGAGCAACGCCACCGCCAGTTTACGAGTCGTTTTTCCTGCAAAAAACAGCACGACAAACAAGCCCGTCATCAGGAAATGTTCTGCCCGCAAACCTATGCAAACTGCCGTCAGCAACAAGAACAGCACCGTAATGACAATGACAGGAAACGCCTCTTTGGCGGAAGGAAAAATAGATTTTCTCATTATTGCTTCTTTAATAGTTTATAGCAATGTGCAATACGCGCAAATGCCGTCAAATTGGCAAGAACTGCTATCACAACCATGGGGACAATCAATATCAACATAGGGTCGAATGCTTCGCAATCACTAAAAATGCCACAGAACAAAGCCCCGAGGCTAGTCAGTACCACACGTTCCGGACGCTGCATAAAGCCTTCTTTGCATTCCAGTCCCAGCCCTTCGGCACGTGCACGCACGTAACTCACCATAAGCGAACCGACCAGCGCAACAAAAGTTATCATCGACCCCCACAAATAACCTTGCAGAATCAGATAATAAAAAATACCAAATAACGTTACCATTTCACTGTAACGGTCGAGCACCGAATCATACAATGCTCCAAAAGTAGAAGACATATTGCCGACGCGTGCCACACGTCCGTCCATCATGTCGAACAAACCGGCAAAGAGAACAATTCCTCCTCCCCAACCCACATAGACCAGTTCACCCGGCTTATACATGCCCGCATACACAAATACGCACGCAGCCACGATATTCATCACCAGTCCGGTGGTAGTAATAAAATTGGGCGTAATGCCCACCTTAATCATGCCATGTACAACCGGATTTATGATCTTATAAATCAACTGTTGCAACCAATCTCTATAATTCATATCAGTTCTATTTAGTCTCTAAAATATTGTCGTATAAATTTCCCGAAATTATGATTACGATATACGAATACCCGTTGCAGATGATAGTTCCAGAAGAACGCCACCAGAATGGCTACGATAATCTTGGACAGGATAAACACATCGTTTATATAATGTCCCAGCAATCCGTCCACCCAGTGCATACCCGTCAGCCACTCGGTCAGGGCAAACGTGCCCCATGTATTCAATAAAATACTACCTCCCCAGACAAAAAGATACTTCAGTGCAACATGCGTCTTTTTGCAGTCGTCCGCATGAAATACCCACCCGTAATTGATAACACAGTTCACCACGCCGCCAACTACAGAGCCCAGAAAAGTAGCATACAAATAAAAAAGTCCGGATAGTTTAACCAGCAGAATGGTCACCAAGAAATCTATGAGACTTGCCACGTATGACGAAAGCTGAGCCTTGATAAAGACCCAAACAGCATGACGCCATCCTGCAAATCCCGGTTTTCCTTTCAGCTTATCAGCCATCTTACTCCGATTAAGACTACAAAGCTATAAATTCCCGCCAAGATATCGTCCATCATCACGCCAATTCCGCCCGGAAAACTTTCCATGCGGCGGATGCCTAACGGTTTGAATATATCAAACAGACGAAAGAGGGCAAAAGCCCCCAACGCATACCAGACATTTCCAGACGGTGCTGCCAGCAATGCAATCCACACTCCTACCATTTCGTCCACCACCACCCGTGACGGGTCCTCTCCCCAGAAAGGTTCAAGACGATTGGTTGCCCATACTCCCATTACCGTAAAAAAGAGAATAAGAGCCACCGTCAGCCATATCAGGCATATTTCCGAAACAATGAAAGATATTCCGAACCAGATAAGCACGGCCAGTAAAGCACCTGCCGTACCCGGAGCGAAAGGAGAAAAGCCCGAACCGAAGCCCGTACCGATGATAACCGGGAAAAAAGAGGGTTTCTTCATTGATAAAAAGTGATAGAATAATAAAAGTGACAAGATAATGCGGTGATAAAGTCATAAAAGTGGTAAGGCAGTAAAGTGATGAAATTTCAAGCAGAAACTTGCCAATCACTCTATCGCCTTATCACTTTTATTACCTTACCGTTTTCTTATTTTAGTCCAAATAGCTCGGTGCAGTTTCACCTACCATATTGCGCAGGGTTTCTTTCACCATTCTCCATTGTTGGAACAGGTCATGTACCGGTTCGTGTTCAAAGTCGTGCATCGGGCTCTTGCAGAAGAATGACAGCCAAGTCTGGATACCGCACATACCGGCACGCAGAGCGAGGTCACTGAAGATAACCAGGTCGAGTGCGATAGGAGCTGCCAAGATAGAGTCGCGACACAGGAAGTTAACCTTGATTTCCATCGGATAACCCATCCAGCCGAAGATATCGATATTATCCCATGCCTCCTTGTTGTCCTTACGGGGCGGGTAATAGTTGATACGTACTTTGTGATATACATCACCGTACAAATCGGGGAATTTTTCGGGTTCGAAGATATTGTCGATAACGGACAACTTGCTGACTTCTTTGGTCTTGAAGTTTTCCGGTTGGTCAAGCACTTCACCGTCACGATTACCCAAGATATTGGTAGAGAACCATCCGCTTACACCCAGCATACGGGTCTTGAACATCGGAGCAAGTACAGTTTTCATCAAAGTCTGACCGCTCTTGAAGTCTTTACCGGCAATAGGCACATTCATTTTCTTGGAGAATTCCCACATAGCCGGAGTATCTACGCACAGGTTAGGAGCACCCATGATGAACGGAGCACCTTCTGCGATTGCAGCGTAAGCGTAGCACATGCTCGGAGAAATAACTTCCGTATTGTTTTCCTTCATTGCCTTTTCCAAAGCAGCGAGCGACTTGTGCTCTTCTGCCAGAGGAACATAAATTTCAGTACTTGCAGCCCACAACACGGCGATACGGTCGCAATTGTTGTTTGCCTTGAAAGTGCGGATATCCTCACGCAACTGCTCTACCATGTCCCAACGTGTAGCGGCATTCTTGATGTGCGTACCGTTCAGGCGTTTTGCAAAATTGTGGTCAAAAGCGGCAGGCATGGGTTTAATGGCTTTCAACTCATCTTTTACGAGGTTCAAGTCCTTTTCCTTCAAAACCTCTGCATACATTGCAGCTTCATACGCATCATCAGCGAAAATGTCCCAACCGCCGAAAACGATATCGTTCAAATCAACCAAAGGCACTATATCCTTAATCAGATGTTCTTTGCCGTCCTGCATACGCATAGTAGCCATTTGTGCGATTGAGCCTATAGCTTTTGCCAACCCCTTACGGGCTGCTAATGTACCTGTAATCATAGTGGTTGCAACCGCACCACCTACTCCGACTACCAGTACGCCTAAACGACCGGTTGCCGGCTTAATGTTTTCTTTCATTGCCATTGAATTATTTTAGTTTAAAAAATTGCTCAAATTTAGGGTATTTTACCCAATATAGATTAGTCTTTTTATCCGATTTAATACTCTGTTAGTAAGATTTAAGTTAAAACGTCATGTGCAGACTGATTCTAAGCCCGGATTTATCTATATTAGGTAAATCGCGGTAAGTCAAACGCCATACATAATCCACCCGGAGCACTTTTAAAATATTCTCAACACCTACCCCTACCTCCACATACGGAGTGTGTCCCATAGTAGTGCTTCCTGCCGGAAAGGCAAACAATCCTTCACTGAATTCCGGATTGTTCTTGTCGCTCAGATTTCCATAAATTCCCCGACAGGACAACACTTCGCGCCATTTCAATTTTTTCAACAACGGAATGCGGTTGAAAAGGAAACCGTTCAAAAAGTAAGTCACATCCCACGAGGCATATTCATCGTTCATAAATTCCATTGCATTCATCAGCGAGTAAGACTCCGGCTGAATGGTGTAGGACAAGTTGGCATTGGGAATGATAAGCAGCGGAAAAGGAACTTTATTCCACACCTTACCGGCTTTCAGTATGACGTCCGTATAGCCGAAAGCCGAGAACCAGAAACGTTTCTGAAATCCTGCCTCCGTATAATGATACGTATAGTCTCCACCCAACACTCCTTTGGCGGCCATTGTATGCGTCAGCGTAAATACCGGAGCATCCAAAGATACCGGAAAACGGTTCCACTGTGTCTGAAAGAACTTCTCATTAGGAGCATAACGCAGTTTAAGTTCCAGTTCACTGGTCGAAATACTTTTTACAAACGACTTATCTTCATCCTGCCTGATGAAAGGAATGAGATGCGAAGATTCATCTTTCCGCAGACGTGTAGTCACTTGAAAGGAGAAGCCCGAATGAAACTCGTTCGTATACGTCAGTTCCGCTTTCCGCTGATAGCCGATACGGTCGTCCTTCTGGCGTTTCAACGCCAAGAAAACGTTATCCTGACTGGTATAGAGATAATGTTGCCCATACTGGTTGACATCGGACAGATAACGGAGTTTCAAAGAGTGAATCGGAAACTCATTGGCATACTCTTTTTTCTTATGGAAAGAATATTCCAGTTCCGCCAACCCTTTCACACGTTCGTCGCGGAAACCGTACGCCACATATCCCCTGCCGAACAAATGCGGATTAAGCCATGCCGTTGTCATTCCACCGGCACGCACACGCACTCCTTCCAGCGCATTACCGCTGATGGTGGTGTTCATCATGCCGATATAGAACAAAGGAGCTTTCTCCTTAGGTGCGGGAATATATCCGGTAAACAGCACCTTCAGCACCTTCTCCGTCCAATAATAAACCGGATAACTACGCAGTTGCGCCATCATCTTGTCTACGGAAGTCTCTTTCTTGCTCACTTCCGCAAGGCGGTTGGCATCCCAGTAAGCGTCGGAATGAGCGGAAGAGTCCATGCCTTCAATCACCTTCTCGGGTTTTCGGAACGCCTGCAAGGCATCGGCAGTAGATTCGTAAGCATAATTCCGGTAATAGACATCCCGTTTGGCATAGATGCCGTCGCTGTTGTCCACCAATTTGAATTCCGTCGTGATACTTTCATTCATAAGTTGCCTTGTACCGTCTTCCGCACGGTCGAAGTCCTGTTCTATCTTCATGTAATCCACAAAGTTCAGATTGATTTTCTGAGGAAAGTTCATCACTACACGACGCACGAAATACGTGCTGTCCAGCATGACGTACAGATGCCCCGTAAAGCCGAACGACTCGGAGTTGAAAGGCACGAAAGTCAAGTCCACGCAAGGCTTTCCGGCAACGGTCAGCGTATCCATCAGATAGTATTTGTAGAACGAAGGGCCTAAAGAAGATAACGGACTGACAAACTTATTGGTAAAGAGCGTTATATTGTTCTGATAAATATCCACGTCCGTCATAGTGACGCTGATGGCCTGCTCCATCCCCTGCTGTGACAGCATTTCGTCCACTCCCGCCTGCCGCCGCGCCTTCACCCATTGCTTTTCGCTGTGCGGCGACTTACGGTAATAATCCGTAGCCAGCAACTCGCGGTTGGACACCGCCAGTACCGGTTTTCCCGTCACGGCGGAAGTATCCACATAATCGGTCAGGAACTTGAACTTGCGATACAGCCACTTCTGCTGTTTCACACTGTCGAAGTTGTTAATGGCAAACGTCATTTTCTCATAACGCTCGCGCTGCCAGAAGTCGCGCTCATCCGGAGAATAATCATCCCGGTGCTCTATCATCTTCCGCACAAACTCCACTGCCGGATTGTTTTTCTTCTTGTAGCGCTCGCGTTTCGGCTTCACCACCACTTCATTCAGTGCATAAGTGGTGGGGGCAAGCGCCACTTTTATACGCTCCCCGCGTGCCGGATGAATCAGCCGGGTGTATTCATTATAGCCCACGGCCGAGATTACCAACCGTGCTTCCGGGCGATAGGTCTTGAAGGAAAATACCCCCTTGTCATCAGTCATCCCCCCCTCTGTGGTTCCTTTCAGATAGACCGAGGTATATGGCAACGGCTCCCGTGTCAGCGAATCCGTGACAACACCTTGCACTATATATTGCGCCCTCACAGGAAGTGCAATTATCTGCAACAGCAGAAATACCCTAATAAACAACCTCATACCTTACCCATCTATCATTCAGTGCGCAAAGGTACGGAAGAAAACTTTTTCTAAAAGTCCGGTTTTGCGGAATAAATGTTCTAAAAAACCACTTTTATTCAAAACACTTCCCGTTAAAACCCGTTGTATAGCGAATACGACTTACAAAAGACGTACAAACCGACCTAAATACTTAATTATGGAATGGATTTTCAACCAACTCAGAGAACGTCCCGAATTAGCCATTTTCCTCACCATTTTTCTGGGGTTCTGGCTGGGTAAGCTGCGTATCGGTAAGTTTACTTTGGGAACCGTCACCAGCGTGTTATTGGTAGGCGTAGTGGTAGGGCAACTGAATATTGCCGTACCCGGCCCTGTCAAGTCAGTGTTTTTCTTGCTGTTTCTGTTTGCCGTAGGCTACAAGGTAGGGCCGCAGTTCTTTCGCGGACTGAAAAAAGACGGATTGCCCCAAGTGGCTTTTGCGGTGCTGATGTGCGTATCTGTTTTGGGAGTAACCTGGCTGCTTGCCCTACTCATGGGATATAACATGGGAGAAGCCGCCGGATTGCTTGCCGGCTCACAAACCATATCGGCCGTCATCGGCGTGGCCGAAGATACAATGGCAAACATGGGACTGGATGAAGCGCAACGGCAGAGCTACATCAACATCATCCCCGTATCCTATGCCGTAACCTACATTTTCGGTACCGCCGGCTCGGCTTGGGTGCTATCGTCCATCGGACCGAAAATGCTGGGCGGACTGGATAAGGTGAAAGCCGCCTGCAAGGATTTGGAAGTCCGCATGGGCAACTCTCAGGCAGATGAACCCGGCTTTATTCATGCCGCACGCCCCGTCACTTTCCGCGCCTACCGCATCGAAAACGAATGGTTCAAAAACGGGAAAAGGGTCGTAGACCTTGAAGTGTACTTCCAGCAACAGGACAAGCGCCTGTTTGTGGAGCGGATACGCAAGGCAGGCACTATCCGTGAGGTCAGCCCCAACGTGCAACTGGAAATAGGGGATGAAGTCGTACTAAGCGGACGCCGGGAATACGTTATCGGCGAAGAGGATTGGATAGGACCTGAAATACAAGACCAGCAACTATTGGACTTCCCCGCAGAAAAACTGCCCGTCATGATTACCCAAAAGACCTTTGCCGGAAAGACCGTTTCGGCCATCCGCAACGAGAAGTTCATGCACGGTGTCAGTATCCGCAGCATCAGGCGTGCGGGCATCGACATCCCCGTCATGGCTCAGACCACCGTAGATGCCGGCGACGTGGTAGAGGTAGTGGGAACCAGGCAGGAAGTGGAAACAGCCGCCAGACGTTTGGGCTATATAGACCGTCCTACCAATCAGACTGATATGATTTTCGTAGGGCTCGGCATCCTTGTAGGCGGGTTGTTCGGTGCACTATCCGTCCACATCGGCGGCGTACCAATCAGCCTGAGCACCAGTGGCGGAGCGCTGATAGCGGGATTGCTCTTCGGCTGGCTGCGCAGCAAGCATCCCACTTTCGGACGCATTCCCGAACCGTCGCAATGGGTACTGAACAATGTAGGGCTGAACATGTTTATCGCCGTAGTAGGCATATCGGCAGGCCCCGGTTTTGTACAGGGATTTCACGATGTGGGTATCAGCCTGTTCCTTGTAGGCGCAGCAGCCACCACTTTCCCACTGATTATCGGGCTGTTGCTTGCCAGGTATCTGTTCAAGTTTCATCCGGCCATCGCATTGGGATGCTGTGCGGGCGCAAGGACCACTACGGCAGCCCTCGGAGCCATACAGGATGCCGTAGAGAGTGAAACGCCTGCGCTGGGTTATACCGTGACGTATGCCGTAGGCAACACCCTGCTGATTATATGGGGAGTGGTTATCGTCCTGCTGATTTAATGCCCTGAAGACTTTAAGCAGATTACCTAATAAGTAAAAACTGTTTTCAAGCTTACTAAAATCTTTCCGTCCGACAGCTGTCGGACGAAAATTCAACAATTGTCGGACGATAATTCAACAGCTGTCGGACGAATGGAAAACAATTATCGGACGAATAGATTTTAGCATACCTGGAATTAGTTTATGCCGACTGTCACTTTAATTATAACGCTTTTTAAAAACTAAACTTCAGATTATATGAATACAAAACTTTTAGAAAAGAAGATGGAGAATATCAGTCCCTTTGAACTGAAAAACCGTCTTATCGACATGGCAGATGAAAGCCTGAAAAAGACCGCCCGTACCATGTTGAACGCCGGGCGCGGTAATCCCAACTGGATTGCAACCACTC
>OLDZ01000598.1_pt1 | contig 8250 bp, 9 predicted proteins | sample 1601981 | NCBI WGS metagenome assembly OLDZ01 (sample SAMN02674970, study PRJEB24791) | human gut metagenome, SKBSTL043 | isolation source: stool | host: Homo sapiens | place: USA
AGGCGCAGCAAGGACGGGCTGCTTTTCCTGAAAAAGCTGCCGCAAAAGTTGTTCTTTGTTGTTTCCCTTGCAGCAGGCTTGTCTGAGTTCTCAGGTTGTTATACGTTGTACTTGTTGTTTTAGTTGTTTTCCCTATATCAGCAAGAAGGCGCAGCAAGGACGGGCTGCTTTTCCTGAAAAAGCTGCCGCAAAAGTTGTTCTTTGTTGTTTCCCTTGCAGCAGGCTTGTCAGAGTCACAGGTTGTTATACGTTGTACTTGTTGTTCAAGTTGTTTTCCCTATATCAGCAAGAAGACCCAGTATAAAGTCTTGACGAATAGATTAACGCGCGATTAACGATGATTAATGTTAAACCTCAGAAAGTTTAAATTTAATTAAATACGAGCGCCCTCAGCGACGTGGTCACGAATCTTTTCGTACCTTTGACAAATTAAAACAACAAAGGCCTAATGACACTGACCACACCAACAGAAAACGACCAACCCGCTCTTTTGCCCCATCCGAACGATAGTGCAAAGCAGCCCAAATACACGAGCCTATGAAGCGCCACCCTGTTCATACCCTCCTGTGTTTGACACCCCTCGCCCTGACCCTCGCCTCCTGCGAGAAAGTCGAGGTGATCGACGAAGCCCCTGCCGACGGCGAGACCACCACCGTCCGCATCCTCGCCCGCGCCGCCACCCCCTCCGACGACCTCTACCCGCTGCGCCTCTATGCCTTCACCAATGACGGCACCCTGTGCTCCAGCCAGACCGTCTCGGCCGCCGACGAGAAGATCAGCCTGTCGATACCCCAAGGCGTGGAGACCCGTGTGGTAGCCGTCTCCGCCGACGAGGCCACCTATACCATCCCCGCCTCCCCGACCATCGACGGCGTCATCACCCCCAACGCACCCCAGCTCCCCGCAGACGCCCCCGACTTCGCCCGCACGATGGCCCGTGGCTACGTCACGTCCCACCCCCTGCAGGCCGCCCTCGCCGACCTCTCGCCCAGTTCCCCCACCGCCGCGCTCAGCATGCAACTCCACTACCAGATGGCCTCGGTCCGCTTCACGCTCTCCGGCCTCCCTGCCTCCTGCGGCAAAGCCTACGTCCGTGTCGCCTCCCCCTACGAGGCCCTTGCGCTCAGTGGCGAACTCACCGGGTCGCAGAAGTCCGTCGTCCCCCTCACCCGCTCCGCCGAAGGCCGCTGGGTCTCCAACGAGGCTTTCCTCTTCCCCACCACGGGCGCCCAGACCGTTTTTACCATTGCCTACGAAGATGACGCCGAGGAGCAGTATGCGCAAGTCACCTACCAAGCCCCTTTGCGTGCCGGCGTCCCCTACGAACTCAACGGGTCCCTCTCGGGCGGTACCCTCGAAGTCACGGGTAGCGTCACGCCCGCTCAATGGGGCACCCCCGAGTCGCTCTCTTTCACCTTCTCCCCCGATGCGCCCACCGTTATTGGAGGCACAAGCCCCGGCGACACTCCCTATGAGGTGGAAACCCTTCCCGCCCCGCTCTCGCTCTGGGACGGCCATGTCGTTGTCGATACCACCTTGTGTGGCGACGATAGCAGTACCCTCCTGCTACTCTCCGTCGCCGATTATGACGGCCTCACCTCCGCCCTTAACGCCGAGACCCCGGGCATGGCCTCCGGCCTGGCTACCGACTACCAGGAAGGCGCCCTCGCCTCCTGGCGCATCCCCACCGAAGACGAAGCCCGCCAGTTGCGCGCCGCCTACCTTGCCCATCCCGATTCCTTCGAAGACCTGCTCGCCCAGTCCGGTGGCGACCCTGTAGCCATCACGGACGGCAAGGGCAACAACATCCGCTACCTCTGTGCCGAGGCACGCCATACCTATAGCTTCAAGCCCGGCTCTGCCTACAACGCCATCAAAGAGGCGGGTGCCAGCGTCCGCGACTACCACCTCCGCCTCGTCACCTCCGTGCGAGTCAAACAAAAACAGCGGTAGCATACTAATGGAATAACTAAAAACAAGTATTAACGCCCGATTAATCTATGATTAACGGCAATTAAAGTTTAAAACAATGAGAATACCACAAGCACTTCTGCTCCTTTCCCTGGTGGCCCTCTTCTCCTGCTCCTCCGACGAGGACGCCACGACCGCCACAGAGCTCGAACCCACTACTGTGAATGTGACCTTCACGGGCCTTGACATTTCTATCACCCCCGACCTGAAAGCCAACGCCCCCTTGCGCGCCTCCGCCACGCAGTCGGGCGTCACACGCATTGCCTTCAAGGTCCTTGATGCCACTGGCAAGGAGGTCTATAGTGAAGACAAGAAATACGGCTCCGACAACGACTTCGACCATGTCGTCTGCCCGCTCCATGTCGGCAAATACACCTTCGTTGCCGTAGCCCACAAGGCCAAAAACCTTGATTCCCCCGTAGCGACTGTCACCTCCACCGACAAGGCCCTCTTGACAGAAAGCTACGTCCCGAAACTCGTCTATGCCAAAACCATGGACGTGACCGTAGCGGGCAATACCACCCAGAATGTCACGATGGACTTTGACAAGCGCATCACTTCCAGTTTCAGGCTGAAAGTCACGGATGCCTATCCCGATGAAGTCACGAAGGTGCGTCTCACCGCCGATGCCTCCAAGCCCAAGGCGACGAGTCCCTTTGCATTCAGTCCCGCCACGGGTTTTGCTCCGTCAGCCCTCAGCTACACGAACACCATTTCCCGTGCAGAAAACAACCTCTCTAGTTTCACGGGAAAGGAAATAGGACTCCACTTCTTCCTTACCAAAGACGAGCAGCAGATGGACATTGTCATCGACATGCTAAACGATAACGACGAGGTCCTCTACACGCGTACTCTTAGCAACCTCACCTTCTATCGCCACAAGGAGACACGCGCCACAGGTACATTCTTCACGAACTCTACCACTACCACCTTCAACTTCAACACGTCAGACGATACCCCCATCGACGTCCCTTTGAACCCCTAACGGGCAATCATATCCCCTCCCGAATGACGGCATGCGAAGAGCGATACTTCGGAGGGGAACAAAACGTATCAACGAATAAATCAACTTTTACAACGATTTACAACCAAGAAACCTTAGCAGGAACTGACGGCTGCTTTTCCTGAAAAAGCTGCCGCAAAAGTTGTTCTTTGTTGTTTCCCCTTTAGCAGGCTTGTCTGATCTCAGGTTGTTATACGTTGTACTTGTTGTTCAAGTTGTTTTCCCTATGTCAGCAGCTTCATCAGCAAGCAGGCGCAGCAAGGACGGGCTGCTTTTCCTGAAAAAGCTGCCGCAAAAGTTGTTCTTTGTTGTTTCCCTTTCAGCAGGCTTGTCTGAGTCACAGGTTGTTATATGTTGTACTTGTTGTTCAAGTTGTTTTCCCTATATCAGCAAAAAGACCCAGCAAGAAGCCGCAGCATAAAGTATTAACGAATAGATAAACGCCCGATTAACGGCGATTCATGTAAAACGGCAGCTCGCCTGCCAACCACTATCCCAAAAACGAATTTTATGAGCAAACAAAACATTGCCCTCATCACGGGCGTGACCGGCCAGGACGGTTCCTACCTCGCCGAACTCCTCCTCGACAAAGGCTATGACGTCCATGGCGTCATCCGCCGCTCCTCCGTCGATTACCGCGAGCGCATCGCCCACCTCGAGGGCCGCCCCCACTTCCACCTCCACTACGCCGACCTCGGCGACTCCATGTCCATCGTCGGCGTCGTCGCCGACGTGCGCCCCACGGAGATTTACAACCTCGCTGCCCAGAGCCACGTGCAGGTCAGCTTCGACTCCCCCGAGTTCACCGCCGACGTCGATGCCGTCGGCGTGCTCCGCATCATCGAGGCCGTCCGCAAGGTAGGCCTCGCCAATAGCTGCAAGATCTACCAGGCCTCCACCTCCGAGCTCTACGGCAAGGTCGAGGAAGTGCCTCAGAACGAGAACACCCCCTTCCACCCCTTCAGTCCCTACGCCGTCGCCAAGCAGTACGGCTTCTGGATCATCAAGGAGTACCGCGACGCCTACGGCATGTTCTGCTGCAACGGCATCCTCTTCAACCACGAGAGCGAGCGCCGTGGCGAGACCTTCGTCACGCGCAAGATCACCCTCGCCGCCGCCCGCATCGCCCAGGGTCTGCAAGACAAACTCTACCTCGGCAACCTCGACTCCCTCCGCGACTGGGGCTACGCCAAGGACTACGTCGAGTGTATGTGGCTCATCCTCCAGGCCCGCCAGCCCGAGGACTTCGTCATTGCCACGGGCGTGCAGCACAGCGTCCGCGAGTTTGCCCAGCTCGCCTTCCACTATGTCGGCATCGAACTCCAATGGGAGGGCGAAGCCGAGCACGAGAAGGGCATCTGCGTCAGCGGCCCCGACCATCTTGTCGGCAAGACCCTCGTCGAGGTCTCCCCCGACTTCTACCGCCCCACCGACGTCGTCAACCTCTGGGGCGACCCCACGAAGGCCCGCGCCAAACTCGGCTGGAACCCCAATACCACTACCTTCGAGGAACTGGTGAAGATCATGGTCGATCACGACATGGCGAAGGTTGCCTCCGAGGGCGCAGCCGCCAAGGTGCGCATGAACCTCGCCGAATACCTGGAGAAAGGCATTGTGAAATGATGAAAACGATCGACAGACGCCACGCCGTCCCCTTCGCGCTGGTCACGAGCATGTTCCTCCTCTGGGGCCTTGCCAACAACATGACCGACACGCTGCTTGCCGCCTTCAAGCGCATCATGTCCATGAGCGACACGCAGACCTCCCTCATCCAGTTCGCCTTCTACGGCAGCTACTTCTGCTTCGCCCTGCCGGCGGCCCTCTTCATCCGTCGCAGGAGCTTCAAGTCCGGCATCATCCTCGGCTTGCTCCTCTACGCCGCCGGCGCGATGCTCTTCCTGCCCGCTGCCCGCGTCGCGAGCTACGGCTTCTACCTCGTCGCCATCTACGTGATGGCAGGCGGCTGCAGCGTCCTGGAGACGACGGCCAACCCTTACGTCATGAGCATGGGCGACCCGCGCACGGCCACGCGTCGCCTCAACATCGCGCAGAGCTTCAATCCCGTCGGCTCCATCCTCGGCATCCTGATGAGCAAGTACTTCATCCTCGACGACATCAGCCTCTACTCCATCAGCGGCACCTACGCCGCCCTCGGCCTCGTCCTGCTCGGCATCCTCGTGGTGATGCTCTTCGCCCGCATGCCCTCGGGCAAGGACGACGACCGCAGCGACAGCGTCGGGGCCAGCTTCCGCCGCCTCCTCTCCAACCGCCTCTACCGCCGTGGCGTGGTCGCCCAGTTCTTCTACGTCGGCGCGCAGATTGGCGTGTGGAGCTTCACCATCCGCCTGGTGATGCAGGAGACGGGCCGTCTGGAGGCTGCCGCCAGCAGCATCTACCTGATCTCCATCATCGGCCACTGCCTCTCCCGCTTCATCTACACGGGACTGATGCGCTGGTTCTCCCCCTCGCGTCTCCTCACCTTCGGCGGCGTGATGTCCGCCCTGCTGAGCCTCACGGTCGTCCTGAGCGCCGGCACGGGCTGGATCTGTATTACCTCGCTGGTCCTCATCAGCTCCTTCATGAGCCTGATGTTCCCCACCATCTACGGCATCGCCCTCGGCGGCATCATGCGAGGCGAGCACCCCGGCGACTCGAAGATCGGAGCCAGCGGCCTGATCATGTCCATCCTCGGAGGCGCCCTCCTCACCCCGCTCCAGGGCATGGTCTCCGACCACACCAACATCTATACGTCCTACGCCGTCCCCGCTTTCTGCTTCGTGGTCGTGACCGCCTACGCCGTCTATGCCCACCGCTGCAAGGCCACGCTGTAGCCTCCTTGTGAAGCGTTGTAATATATTGTACTTGTTGTTCTAGTTGTTTTCCCTACCTCAGCAAGAAACGTCCCTAAACTCATGCTCCGCATTAAAGCAAGGACACGCCTTGCGTGGATCGAAGGTATGATGCGACACGACGATCGCCCGTGGATACCGCCCCTTGAGCTCCCGCACCAACGTGAGCAGCCCACGCTTCTGCGCCTCCGTCCGCGTGTCCGCCGGCCTGCCTTGGGCGTCCAAGCCACCCTCGTAGCACACCCCGATGCTATGCCTGTTGTGGTTCAGGCAGTGCGCTCCCACCTTCGCCTCGGGTCGTCCCCGCTCTACGGTTCCATCCCGCCGCACCACATAGTGGTAGCCAATGCCACTCCAGCCCCGCTTGCGGTGCCAAGAGTCAATCTGTTGCGCGCTCGACGTCTGGCTGGGCCGTACCGCCGAGCAATGAATAATGATCAAAGTGATAGTTCTCATAGAAATTCAAGTGAGAGGTCACGACCCCTCCATCTTCCGTCAACGAGTTGAGGGCCGATGCGCAGAGGCCGTGACCACGAGTTAGAGATTAGAGTTGCGTGATGGCTCCACCCGCTGCGCTGGTGATCACCATTTCAATGATTCGCAGCACATACAGTGCCACACGTTTCCAGTTCACTTTCATACGCGATGTTTTAAGATAGATGAATAGAATAAACTTCATAAACTGCTTGATTAGTCACCCAAGGTGCCACCGTCCTCGCCACTGCTCGGCGGATTGGTGATTCCCGTGTCCGTCTTGCCGTCCTCACCCGTGTTGCTTCCTGCGCCACCCGACGGGTTGGAAGGCTCACCGGTGTTCTCGCCCGTACCCTCAGAAGGGTTAGAAGGCTTTCCCGTGTTGACACCACCGTTGCCAGGTCCCTTCTTCACGGCCTCGATGTCGATCACGTTCTCACCCTTCTTCTCTGCCTTCAAGGCAGCCGTTTGCAGCGATCGGCTCGCTACCGGGTTGAAGGCCGCGCGTCCGATGAGGTTCTCGAAGTCCGTACCCGGCGTGAAGATGATATTCACTGCCGTGATGTTCTTCGACGTGAACGTCTCACAGCTCTCCGCCCCTTCGCTGCTGATGGACAGCCAGAAGTTGCCGAGCTCATCGAGCATCACCTTCTTGCCCTCGAGCAGTTGCTCCACGAGACACGAGCACATGTCGCTCAACACGCCCTTCACCTGTCCACGCTTGTAGCCACCATGCTAGGCGATGTGGGCCACGAAGTCGCGAAACGACATCACCTCCTTCACCTGCGCCTTGGCATACGCCTTCTCGGGGAGATTCGGCTTCAACGAATTACGCATCATGTACACACTGTAATTGATCATACGCTTGCCCATCGTCGGTATGGGACTTGATGTTTACGCAAGCAGTCATTGCGCCCGACAGAATTGGTTGTTGTTTCCTGACTGCGATGCAAAGGTACTAAGTTGAGAAGCCGAAATCAAATCTATTCATAACCGTTTACAATCCGTTTACAATCCATTCACAATCCGTTCATAATCGGTCTGATTTAGCTCAGAAATCACCCCCGACGGACGTGAAAGACGGATTTCTCGGTGCCTATATATAGATAAGGAGAAAAACCTCCCCAACTACCCAAAAAAATGAAGTTATATTCATCGGCCTACGAAGTTATATTCATCGGCCTACGAAGTTAACTTCATCGGGCTTCGAAGTTAACTTCATCAAGCAGCGTACTTAAGACCCTCTATCGAGTATTCATCATCCAAAACAAATATTCAACCTTTTATGTGTGATATGACCATCAATATTTACGGCGGAAACAACCAAATTCTGCCCAACGCCACCGAGGCTGTACAAAACCTCTATGTCTATGACCATGCCAACAAACTGCAGGTCGTCCAGACTACCAGCGACGCTCTTTCTTCCGAGGCAGAAAAGCTCTCTCGCTACATCGACAAGGACCACATTCCGGAGCATCTCAACAAGATTCGTGCGTGCAACAACGCCACCGATCTGGCCCAGGTCGTCGTCTCCCTGCTCGATCAAGAGTCCAAGCTCACCGAAGAGACCATTGTCAAGGAGAGCTTCATCCAATGCCTGCTTCCTTTCGCCATCAACATCACTACGGGAAGAAGCGTGAACAACATTCGCGCCCGCATCAACGATGCCTTGGAGGCCCGTCACAGGTCCCGTCCATGACAAAAAGTATTAACGACCTATTCATGTCCGATTAACGGCGATTAATGTGAACTCCGTGGCGGCTTGCCAGCCACTGTCCTTCCGAAGCCTTGTTCATGTTGTTTCCTTTGCAGCAGGATTTCTGTCCACCCGTGCCTTGCCGAAGGCGTTGTTATTTATTGTATTTGTTGTTCTAGTTGTTTTCCCTTATCAGTAAGTTATATCCCCATCCGAGTGGCGGCATAGCGCAGAGCGATACTGCGGTGGGGAACAAT
>OLDZ01000601.1_pt1 | contig 8243 bp, 5 predicted proteins | sample 1601981 | NCBI WGS metagenome assembly OLDZ01 (sample SAMN02674970, study PRJEB24791) | human gut metagenome, SKBSTL043 | isolation source: stool | host: Homo sapiens | place: USA
CGTAAATGACCGTTGTATACATGTCCGGAGAATCCTCCTTCGATGAGGTATGATATGTATGGACCTGCAGACAATTTCCAACGCTTGCTTATCTTATAGTTAGCAACCACCGGAATTGTCAGATATGAGTTTTTAACTTTGGTCTTTACTCCTCCTGTCCATAATCCTTGTAATTCTCCACCATTGGTGTTGATAATTTTCATACCGTAATTTTTTACGGTAGCTTCGGTGGTCATATTCTTATTTTCAAGTCGCACTCCTACAGTCATCCCCCATTTGGGATCGAACCACTTCGTCGCATTACCTTCAATTGAAATTGCGATTCCTGGTGCATAACTATCAATTTTACGGATTTCTTTTGGTAGAGGTAATGGTGAAGTTCCACCAATATTGAAACCGGCTTTTATTCCATATTCCCATCCATGTAAATAAGACCAGATGATACCTTGGTTTCTTTCTTCCTGTGCTTGAGCTGTGAATATGCTTACAAATAGCAGCACAACTATGATATTGATTGATTGATATTTTTTCATTGTGTTAGTTTTATTTATTCTTTACAAATAAGTTCTAGCTCATCAACGTATAGAGTGCTACCGACAGCTCCTCTAAAATAGGCGCCATCTACGCTGGATGATAGTACAATACCTAATTTATATTTACCGTTTTGTAGTTTCGTATCGTCAATTTCTCGTCCTTTTACTGATTCGAAATGTATAGTAAACTCATTCCATTCATCTGATTCAACAATATCTTCAGGTTCTATTCGTGCTAATAATACCAATTTATCAGAGTTAAATACGTTATCACCATTAAGCATGATAGAATTATTTTCTGCCTCATACATAACAGCATAAATATCACATTTGTCCCTTTTTCCGGTTTGTGGCTGTCCTTCTACAGAATAAACTTCCCCAGCTTTAAATTTATAATATCCTTTAAGTGCTATGGGATGTTTATAAAATTGAAAACCAAAGTTCGTTGCTTTTCTAGGATTTGTCGGTGCATTTTCTACTTCAAATGTCCCGATAAATAAATTTCCAGCAGCAATATACATTTTTACCATTGCACCAAAACTACCAGTGTCTTTAGTTTCCAACTTAACACATTTCTTATTGAATCCGCCTTCTACTTGTACTGTAGGGTAATCGGTAGGGCTTTTTGCCATTCCAGTCAATGCAAAGCCTGGATTTCCACTAGACCACTGCAGAACTTTAGATATTCCTTGTGAAGTACTTGGAGCGAACTCGTAAAGGATGTGATATGGGGTATTTTCTGCAATCAACAAGTCCTCAAAGTGATAAACTGTTGGTAATTCTGTCGGTTTAATATTTATAGTATAAGTGGGTTTGAATTCACCATTTTCAGAGGTTACGGTAAATGAACGTGAATTGCCTGCTTCACTAAAGTTGTAGAAGTTTCCGGTATCTCCGTCTCTGCTATTATTAGGTTTGATAGTTGCACCTTCTGGCAGAGTGAATTTCAACTCTTGTTTGGCAAGGTCTGCACCTTTATGTACATATACATCGACTATTTTTTCATTTGCATTAATATTGGCCAGCTGCACATCTGCACCCGTACAACCATCAATGGCCGCTTCAGAATTAAGCGCTTCGTCTTGTATACAAGAAGATATGGCAAATGCCAAAAAGAAACACGAGGTTAGCGTTTTAATCTTCATTTAATTCAGTTTTTGGTTATTAATAATGTAAAACTCAGGCGCAAAGTTAAGTTTCTTTTTTGAAATAGAAGACTTTGCGCACGTATTAAAAACATTTTTTCTAAATTTGTGTCCATTAAAATCAGTGAAATAATGATAACGGAAACGGAGAGAAAACGGATAATCGACCTGATACATCAGGAAGTGGTGCCGGCTATTGGGTGTACAGAGCCCATTGCTGTGGCATTGTGCGTAGCTAAAGCAACAGAAACACTGGGGACAAAGCCGGAAAAAATAAATGTGTTGCTAAGTGCTAATATTCTGAAAAACGCTATGGGAGTAGGCATTCCGGGTACCGGAATGATTGGCCTGCCCATTGCTATTGCGCTGGGGGCGTTGATCGGAAAATCGGAATATCAGTTGGAAGTGTTGAAAGACAGTACGCCTGATGTAGTGGAAGAGGGGAAACGTTTCATTGAGGAAAAGCGCATTCATATTTCGTTGAAAGAGAATATTGAAGAGAAATTATATATTGAAGTATGCTGTGAGGCCGGAGATGATAAAGCAACAGCTGTGATTGCCGGAGGGCATACCACCTTTATATATATAGAACGTAACGGAGAAGTTCTATTTCAGAAACAACATACGGCAAGCTGTGAAAAAGAAGAAGAATGCCTGGAACTGACTTTACGTAAAGTTTATGACTTTGCTCTGAATACTCCACTGGATGAGATCAGTTTTATTCTGGAAACAGCCCGTTTGAATAAGGCGGCTGCCGAACGTTCTTTTGAAGGCAATTATGGCCATGGCCTGGGTAAGATGTTGCGTGGCACTTATGAACATAAAGTGATGGGAGATAGTGTCTTCTCACATATCTTGTCTTATACATCAGGTGCCTGTGATGCTCGTATGGCAGGGGCTATGATTCCGGTAATGAGCAATTCCGGTAGTGGAAATCAAGGTATATCTGCCACTTTGCCTGTACTCGTCTTCGCTGAAGAAAATGATAAATCAGAAGAAGAACTGATACGTGCTCTGATGTTGAGTCATCTGACAGTAATCTATATTAAACAAAGTTTGGGACGTTTGTCTGCTTTGTGTGGTTGTGTGGTAGCTGCCACAGGTTCCAGTTGTGGAATCACCTGGTTAATGGGAGGAAACTACAATCAGGTTGCTTTCGCTGTTCAAAACATGATTGCCAATTTGACAGGAATGATTTGTGACGGTGCAAAACCGAGTTGTGCCTTGAAGGTAACCACCGGAGTTTCGACAGCCGTACTGTCTGCCATGATGGCAATGGAAGACCGTTGTGTGACTTCCGTAGAAGGAATTATAGATGAAGATGTAGACCAAAGTATCCGTAACCTGACAAGAATCGGCTCGCAAGCCATGAACGAAACGGATAAAATGGTACTTGACATCATGACGCACAAAGGATGCTGATTTTAAGTATTAAGTATCAAGTATTAAGTATTAGGCATTAAGTATTAGCCGGAATGACGGCATAAAAAAAGTATTAAGTATTAAAACTCCGGTTATATCCGCACGGAATTAATACTTAATACTTTATACTTAATACTTCAATTAATGACAGTGTCCGCCTTCGCAACCGCAGTCGTCGCCACAGCCATCACCGCAGCTGTCGCATCCGCAACCGCAACCACCTTCGCCACTCATCATTTTCACCAATTCCTGGATTTCTTCGTTAGTAGCAGGACGGCTTTCCAGTATTTCACCTTCGAAAATCAGGTCGGCACCAGCCAACGGGTGATTGAGGTCAACTACTACAACATCCGGTTTGATTTCTACTACGCTGGCATTTACGCGCTGACCGTCGCCAGTCATCAAAGGTACGATGTTACCTTCTTTAATACGTTCGCTATCAAACTTGCCATCTATTTCAAAAATATTTTTGGGGAGGTCAATAACGTGTTGTTCGTCATATTGTCCGTAAGCCTTATCTGCCGGAATGGTAAAATCAAATTTATCACCTTTAGAAAGAGCAGTTATCTGATTTTCGAAATCTTCGAGTGTTGTTCCTAATCCTGAAATGAATTGAAAGGGATGTTCTGCTTTTGCTTCTTCGAACAACTCTTTTTCACCATCTTCCATTGTATATAGTTTGTATGCAACGGTAATGTACTTGTTTTCTACTGTTTCCATCTGATCTTTTTTGTTTCTGATTAATAATTCCCGTAAATACGGGTCTACAAAGATACGAATTATTTGCTTGTACTCCGGTATAGGGAGGGTAAATTTCAGATTATTAAGTGCTTTTGTCAGAAAAAGAAAGTGAGGCGCGCAGTTAGATAATAGTTGTAAATTCAACCTTTAAGTGATAAAATAGAGAAATAATACCTCTCTTTTCTTACAATTATTCGCTTTTAAGTGATTTTTTTCTTCGATTTGTTTGGATATAATAAAAAAGCCCTTACCTTTGCAGCACGAAAATAAAGAAAAGAAGATATGAATATGTTACATACATCTATTAACCTAGCAGTCCTGCATATTATTCGCGTCGTGGTGGTCCCATCAAGAGCGTGAGAAAGGTTTTTGTGTTGTATGTGTTCGTACCATAAAAGATAGAATTTGGAGCCTTTCTCACTGATGTGAGGGAGGCTCTTTAATTAAAAGATAGATTGAAATGAAAAAGCAATTACGCAGTTCGTTTAGTACACAAGGCCGTCGGATGGCGGGAGCCCGTGCATTGTGGGCAGCCAACGGCATGAAGAAGAATCAGATGGGTAAACCCATTATCGCTATCGTCAATTCGTTCACACAGTTTGTCCCGGGGCATGTACACCTACATGAAATCGGTCAGCTGGTGAAGGCAGAGATTGAGAAGCTAGGATGCTTCGCTGCGGAATTCAATACAATAGCTATCGACGACGGTATAGCAATGGGACATGACGGTATGCTTTATTCGCTTCCTTCACGTGACATCATTGCAGACAGCGTAGAATATATGGTCAATGCGCACAAGGCAGATGCAATGGTATGCATCAGCAATTGCGATAAGATCACTCCCGGAATGTTGATGGCGGCTATGCGTCTGAATATCCCTGCCGTATTTGTATCGGGTGGTCCGATGGAAGCGGGAGAATGGAATGGCCAGCACCTGGATTTGATCGATGCGATGATTAAATCGGCCGACGAAAGTGTTAGCGATCAGGAAGTAGCGAATATCGAGCAAAATGCTTGTCCTACTTGCGGATGCTGCTCCGGTATGTTTACCGCCAACTCGATGAACTGCCTGAATGAAGCAATCGGACTGGCTCTTCCCGGCAACGGAACCATTGTAGCGACACACGAAAACCGTACGCAACTTTTCAAAGACGCTGCGGAACTGATCGTGAAAAATGCAAAATTATATTATGAAGAAGGAGACGAAAGTGTACTTCCCCGTAGCATCGCTACCCGTCAGGCTTTCCTGAACGCCATGACGCTGGATATAGCAATGGGGGGATCTACCAATACAGTTCTTCACTTGTTGGCTGTTGCTCACGAAGCAGAGGTAGACTTCAAGATGGATGATATCGACATGCTTTCCCGCAAGGCTCCTTGCCTCTGCAAGGTGGCTCCCAATACACAGAAATATCATATTCAGGATGTAAACCGTGCCGGTGGTATCATTGCCATTATGGACGAACTGGCAAAGGGCGGTTTGATAGATACATCCGTTCGCCGGGTAGACGGAATGTCACTGGCAGAAGCTATTAATGAATATTCAATCACCAGCCCGAATGTGAGCGAAAAAGCAATTAAGAAATATTCGAGCGCAGCCGGAAATAAATTCAATCTCGTACTTGGTTCACAAGGTATGTACTATAAGGAACTGGATAAGGACCGTGCAAACGGATGTATCCGTGACTTGGAACATGCTTACAGTAAAGACGGCGGACTGGCCGTATTGAAAGGCAATATTGCTCAAGACGGTTGTGTAGTAAAAACAGCAGGTGTAGACGAAAGTATCTGGAAGTTTACCGGACCTGCCAAAGTATTTGATTCGCAAGAAGCAGCTTGTGAAGGCATCCTCGGAGGTCGAGTCGTCAGTGGAGACGTCGTCGTCATCACGCACGAAGGTCCGAAGGGTGGTCCCGGTATGCAGGAAATGCTTTATCCTACCTCTTATATAAAATCCCGTCATCTCGGAAAAGAATGTGCTTTGATTACCGACGGACGTTTCAGCGGTGGAACTTCCGGATTGAGTATCGGACATATTTCTCCTGAAGCGGCAGCTGGAGGCAATATCGGAAAAATTGTAGACGGAGACATTATCGAAATCGATATTCCGGCCCGGAAGATTAACGTGCGACTGACGGATGAAGAACTGGCAGCCCGTCCGATGACTCCTGTCACTCGTGACCGTTATGTACCAAAGAGCCTGAAGGCGTATGCCAGCATGGTAAGCTCTGCCGATAAGGGAGCAGTGAGAATTATATAATATAGTTGGTGATAGTTGATAGGTAATAGTTAGCTGCGCAGCACTTAGCGCAATGATTGTAAACCATTCATTTTCAACTGTCATTTCTCAACTATCATTTATCATTTATCAACTATCAACTAATATGAAAGATTTAATAACAGGTGCAGAGGCTTTGATGCGCTCCTTGGAACATCAGGGAGTGACTACCATCTTTGGTTACCCCGGTGGCTCTATTATGCCGGTATTCGATGCCTTGTACGATCATCAAAATATATTGAACCATATCTTGGTTCGTCACGAACAGGGAGCTGCCCATGCCGCACAAGGTTATGCCCGTGTATCGGGTGATGTAGGTGTTTGCCTGGTGACGAGCGGTCCCGGAGCAACCAATACGGTAACAGGCATTGCAGATGCGATGATCGATAGTACGCCTATCGTGGTGATTGCCGGACAGGTAGGAACAGGCTTTCTTGGGACGGATGCTTTTCAGGAAGTTGACTTGGTAGGTATCACCCAGCCAATCACTAAATGGAGTTATCAGATTCGCCGTGCGGAAGATGTAGCCTGGGCGGTAGCACGTGCGTTTTACATTGCTCGTAGTGGTCGTCCGGGGCCGGTGGTACTGGACTTTGCCAAAAATGCGCAAGTAGAGAAAACGAAATACGAACCGACGAAAGTCGATTTTATCCGTAGCTATGTTCCTGTTCCCGATATGGACGAGGAGTCTGTACAGGCTGCTGCCGAACTGATTAATAACGCTGAACGTCCGCTTGTATTGGTTGGACAAGGTGTTGAACTGGGAAATGCACAGAGCGAATTGCGCGAGTTTATCGAAAAAGCGGATATGCCTGCGGGTTGTACGCTGCTCGGGCTTTCGGCTTTGCCGACAGAACATCCGTTGAATAAAGGTATGTTGGGTATGCACGGCAATCTGGGACCGAATATCAATACCAATAAATGCGATGTGCTGATTGCTGTCGGTATGCGTTTTGACGACCGTGTGACCGGTAATTTGGCTACTTATGCCAAACAGGCAAAAGTGATTCATTTTGATATCGATCCTGCGGAAGTTAATAAGAATGTAAAGGTAGATGTAGCTGTATTGGGAGATTGCAAGGAAACACTGGCTTCTGTGACGAAACTCCTGAAAAAGAACACTCATACCGAATGGATTGATAGCTTCAAAGAATATGAGAAAGTAGAGGAGGAAAAAGTAATCCGTCCTGAACTTCATCCTGCCACAAACTCTTTGAGCATGGGGGAAGTGGTACGTGCGGTAAGTGACGCTACTCACCATGAAGCTGTTTTGGTAACAGATGTAGGTCAAAATCAGATGATATCTGCACGTTACTTTAAATATACGAAAGAACGCAGTATCATTACTTCCGGAGGACTTGGAACAATGGGCTTCGGGCTTCCCGCAGCTATCGGGGCAACTTTCGGAGCACCGGAACGTACCGTATGCGTATTTATGGGAGATGGCGGACTGCAAATGAATATTCAGGAACTGGGTACGATTATGGAGCAGAAGGCTCCGGTGAAGATTATCTGCCTGAACAATAATTACCTCGGAAACGTACGTCAGTGGCAAGCTATGTTTTTCAACCGTCGCTATTCGTTTACCCCGATGTTGAATCCGGATTATATGAAAGTGGCCTCGGCTTATGATATTCCTTCCAAGCGTGTTTTCACTCGTGAAGAACTGAAGGAAGCTATTACTGAAATGCTGGCAACGGACGGACCGTTCCTGCTCGAAGCTTGCGTGGTGGAAGAAGGCAATGTTTTGCCGATGACTCCTCCGGGTGGTTCGGTAAACCAGATGTTGCTGGAGTGCTAGGAGAAGTTGAGAGTTGAGAATGGAGAGTTGAGAGTTCGCATTTAAAAAATTAGAGTTATGAGTGATAAAACGTTATATACAATCATTGTTCATTCGGAGAATATAGCCGGGTTGCTGAATCAGGTAACTGCTGTATTTACCCGTCGGCAAATAAATATTGAGAGTCTGAATGTATCTGCTTCTTCTATTAAAGGTGTACATAAGTATACAATAACAGCCTGGACTGATAAGGACATCATTGAGAAGGTAGTGAAACAGATAGAGAAGAAAATCGACGTGATTCAGGCGCATTACTTCACGGAAGATGAAATATATTTCCATGA
>OLDZ01000636.1_pt1 | contig 7966 bp, 7 predicted proteins | sample 1601981 | NCBI WGS metagenome assembly OLDZ01 (sample SAMN02674970, study PRJEB24791) | human gut metagenome, SKBSTL043 | isolation source: stool | host: Homo sapiens | place: USA
GATGGCCTCTCTCACCGAACTACGCCCTATACCGAACTCATGGCACAAATCTTCTTCTGTTGGCAAAAAATCCCCTTCTACAATTTTGCCTGTAACTATTAAGTCCGACAGTATGTCTGTCACCTGCTTAGTCACAGAGTCATTGGCTAAATGAGGCAAACTATTTAATATCTTGGAAGTCATAAGTTAAATTAAGTTTGTTAAAATGTTTTTTGACGCTATATCTTAAAAATGAATAATACTCATCAGACACGCCCAGATTGAATAATACAACAATTGTTGTTCGAAAGCTACACGCACGAGCTATGTTGTCTGACATCTGCACAAAAATACATTCTTATTATCATACAAACAAGCTTTTCTGTAAATTTTTCAATAAATATTATATGTTAAAAACAAAAGCCCTGCCATCGCCGACAGACATATCGGCAATGGCAGGGCTTGAATTATCGTGATGGGCAGCCACCTATATAGTGACGTTTACGCCTTCAAGTTCTTCTATTATCCTTTCCGTTCCGGTCAGATGCAAACGCATGGCCTCTACCGCCTCTTCAGGATTCCTGTCCCTGATGGTTTGAAGGATTTTTTCGTGATAATGGTTCGAATGTTCAGGATTGAATGTAGGATTCAGCGTATATATGATATGATTATAAAGCATCGGACGCATGGTTTCCATCATCAGCGAGAACACACTGTTGCCGGAAGCGTCGGCTATTGATTTATGGAAATTATAGTCGAATTCAGCAAATGTGTCAAGCTTGTACTCCTCGTTCTTCATCTTTTCCAAATGACCGGAAATAATTTGTATCTGTTCGTCGGTGGCACGTTTGGCAGCCAACTCCGTCATCTTGATTTCTATCGAGTTTCGGAACTCCATGATATCCTTCATCGTAGTTTTTTTCATTTTCAGCGATATCTGCAGCAGTTTGGCAGTAGCCGCCGCGCTTTCGTCTATCACTACCATCCCCTTGCCGTGAAACTTCTTTACCATTCCCCTCGACTCAAGGGTCTTGATGGCTTCCCTTACAGAACTTCTGCCTATTCCGAACTCGCGGCACAAGTCTTCCTCAGTGGGGAGATACTCGCCAAGTTTAATCTTTCCCGACACGATTAAATCTGTCAAAATATCCGTCACCTGTTTAGCCACAGATTCATTGGCCAAACTTGGTAATCCTTTCAATAAATCCGAACTCATATGTTATTATTTTTTGTTATTATTTTTTTATTCAAGTTATCTGATGTCATATTATGATGCAAATATGATAACTTTTTCTTAAATAACGGAAACTTTCTGTGATTAAAATCACAATATAAGTACAAAAACTACTTCATTCTTAATATTTTCGATAATAATCTCTATGCATTTCGATAATATATTTCTCCAAAGTTCCCTTTTCAACCTCACTAATCTGTTTTCTGTTCATTCCATAATAAGGAGATTTATATGTTATATCATCGTCACTGCTATATAGGAAAGGACGATCTAATTTTAAAGCAGGTTCATCATATTTCTTCATTTTTAAAATTAATTCATCTTGAAATCTTTTCCTAATATCCGAATATTCAGGAGCATCATAATAATTCTGAATTTCCAAAGGGTCTTTCTCTATATCGAGTAACCAAGGCTTATCCTTGCATGACAAAACAAGCTTGTATTTCCCATCTGTGATAGCAGTCCACTCACTAAAAGGAGAGTCAGTGATGTATACCATTCTGCCATTCTCCACGACACTGACTGTATCTTTCAAAATACAGCTCTCATCTTCACCATGAACTTCACCCAATTCATTAAAGCCCATCAGTCCCAATATAGTAGGAGGAAAATCAGTTGTATTCAAAGCTCTTTTTATCACTTTCCCCGACATTATACGTGAAGGATATCTCACAATAAAAGGAACTCTTATTGCATCATCATAAGGGCAACCTTTATCAACTCTCATGTGATTATAAAGCATGTCTCCATGATCGGATGTAAAAACAACTATCGTATTATCAGTCAGACTATTATCATCCAGATATTTCAAGATTTTTCCAACATTGTCATCTATACATTTAACCATAGCAAAATAATTCCGGATATTTTTAGAAACAAATTTTTCTGCTTGAGCTTTTCCCCCTATCCCCCATCCCGGACGAGCATTAAGCAACTCTTCAGTATTTGTAGATGGGTTGGTAATTTCAATTTTAGCATACTGTGATATGTAAGGTTCCTTGCACAGATCAGGTGAATGAGGGTCGGGAATCGACAGCATCATACAAAACGGACGATTATCACGTTCTTCCAACAATTCAATGACTTTATTTGTCAAAAAGTCAGTACTGTATTCATAAGCATCATCCCCTTCTTTATTCTTATTGGTGATGTATATTCTATTGGGTTTTTCTTTCACCTTATACCACTTCTCGTGATCTGTCTCAAACATATAGTTTCTATTCTGCCACCCAAAAGAAAAGCCAGGCTCGTAGTACATTCTGCCAGGAATTTTAGGAACTCCTGCCAGATGCCATTTGCCAACGTAAGTAGTCGAATATGGTAAAAACGGAGCAGACTGTTACAGCAAAAACGGCCATGCTGTTACAGTTCTGACGCGGCAAAGTTAATGTTTTTTTCTCAAACTGTCTCCCTTGTTATGTAAAGCTTTACATAAAAAAGGTTATGACAAGTCTTGTATTATGTAAAGGGCTTGCCTGGAATATCTATAAAGTATCTAATATTCAAAGCATTACAAAAGGACTTTTCATAATCACTTTCCATAACTTTGTACTGGCATAAGCCACAGAACAATTAAAGCACAAGCTTATGGAAATCCAAAAACTTATTGAAAGAGCTAACCAATTACTCATGGTAGCGAGGTATACGAATGCTCGAATCTACACCTACAACTGGTTGTGGAAGAAGGGTATTCTTCAGTATATGAAGCAACGTGGTTTGGTTGACTTTACTGAGGAAGTGGGCGAAAAATGTATGCTCACTTTCCATGACGAGGGTACAGTTACCTTCCATCATCGAGACCTTATTAAAAGTGTTGACGTCCTCATTAATGTATTGAAGTATGACAATCTAGGGAGAAGGTTGCGAAAGCCAGTAATCCATCCGTTTAGGGGGCAAATTGGTGATTATGCTCTTGAGTACTTCGAATCCCTAAAACGCAAAGGGGTGAGCGAGAAAAAGACAATCCCGACCTATAAAAGAATCATCAGCAACTTTGTTGAGTACCTTTTTTCGCAGGGCATCGTAAACACTGACGGCATTGACGAGGAAATACTTGTCCGTTACATTGAGAGTCGTGAACACCGGCAAAGGGAGTATATAGGAAATACTCGACGTTTCTTGTCGTATCTTTACAAAAAGGGTCTCATAGAAAGAGACTTTTCCTATTATCTGAGCGGACTTGGAAAAAAGTTCAAGCGATCCCGTGTTCCGTCATTCTACACTCCAGAAGAGATAGGAAAACTAGAAGAGTCAATCTCACGATCGAGCAGTGTAGGAAAGCGTGATTATGCAATGGTCATTCTTTGCTCTAGGATGGGTCTCCGCGTGTCAGATGTCGCAAACCTAAGTTTTAAGAATATCGATTGGGAGAATAATATCGTCAGCCTTGTCCAATACAAGACTGGGAACCCATTAAGCCTCCCGCTCCTTCCAATCGTTGGGAATGCCATTATCGACTACTTGCGTTATGCCCGCCCAAAATCTGACTCGAAGAAAGTTTTCCTAAGTTGCAGGCCGCCATATGGTGAGCTCACCCCGGGGGCTGTTCATCTCGCCATTGCAGTTGCCTTCCGTAACTCGGGTGTTGAGTTTGGAAACAGGCATCATGGCGGACATGCGTTGCGATTCAGTCTTGCCCAGAGGATGCTTGACAAGTCTACTCCCATCCCTGTAATATCCGAGACTTTAGGCCACACGGAAAGCGATATGACTAGGACATACGTAAGGATAGATTTGACCCATATGCGCAGCTGCGTGTTGGAAGTTCCGGAAACGAAGGATAGTTTTTACACACAAAGAGGAGGATGGTTCTATGAGTAATCCTTTTGACTATCATGGCGTTCTTGCGCCATTCATGAAAGGCTTTCTTCGAATGAAAGAGGCCTGTGGACAACGCGTTATATCAACAAAGTGGACATTCAAGGAGTTTGATGAGTTCACGGTATCATATGGGTTGTCCGAACCAATAATAACTAGGGAACTGGCGGAGGCTTGGCGGAGTACCCGCATTAACGACTGTAGCAGAACACTCCACGGAAAATGTTCCAGGATAGCCCAATTGGCTAGATATATGAACGAACAAGGTATAAAGTCTTATATCATGCCTCTTCCAAAATGCGAAAACAGTCGAGGCTATACTCCTTATATCTTCACGGAGCAGCAAATGGCAAACATCTTTCAGGAAGCAGATAAACTCATGCGTGAAAGTCATAGAAAAGATGATCCAATCATCTCTATACCGTGCTTATTGCGTCTTCTGTACAGCACGGGTCTTAGAATCACGGAAGCAATATCACTTACCAACAAGGATGTGGATATTCACCGAGGGTTCCTAAGAGTCGGCACATGGGGAAATACCAAGAACGGAGAAGAGCGTTTGGTGCCAATCAGTGAATCGCTTAAATCTTGTATTATAAAGTACGTCCATTACAGAAATCTATTGCCAGTACAAGATGTCAAAAATGATGACCATCCTTTCTTTGTCAAGTTGAACGGAGAACCTTTATCTTGTGCCAATGCGTATCGTTGGTTCAGAAAAGTCTATTCCCAATGCGGCATTGAGTTCCGTGGGGACCACTTCGGGCCGCGCGTACATGACTTAAGGCATACAATGGCCACTCATTCCATGGCAAAGATGATCCGTGAGGGGATGGATATATACATGGCCTTACCTCTTCTTGCCGGTTGCCTGGGACATCAATCGCTATCGTCAACCGAGGGATATGTTCGTCTGTGTTTTGGAGAATACCCAGAGCTCCTGGAAAAATGTTCTGACTTAAACAACTTCATTTATGGGAAAGAAGACTTCACCTGAGGATGTTGCAAAACATCTATCTCGATTCTTGGGCATCTATCTTCCACACGATAGGAATGTCAGCCCAAACACGATTGCTTCATATCGAGACACTTTCGTTTCCTTCTTAACTTATCTGAAAGAAAATAAGAGTATCAGAGCAGAAAAGATAACCTTTGAGGTCTTGAACCGAGACAACGTTGTAGATTATCTTCGATGGCTTGTTGAAGAACATAGGAGCAGCATCTCGACACGCAACAACCGCTTGGCGGCCATCCGCTCCTTCGTGTCATATCTTCAGTACGAATGTGTGGATCATCTAGATGAATGGCAGCGTATACTGGCTATCAGGAATATGAAGAAACCACATTCTGTTCCAAAACACTTTTCCACGGAAGGTATAAGGGAACTGTTGAATCAACCCGATGCGGATAATGCTGGTGAACTTCGGCATCTGGCCATCCTATCTCTGATGTACGACTCTGGTTGCCGTGTCCAAGAACTTGCTGACATAACTGTTGGTGCGTTACAAATACAATCCGCCCCTTTTACCGTGGCAATCTACGGCAAGGGCCGCAAGGTCAGAACTGTACCCATGTCGAAAAACGTTGCTGAAATCATAAGAAAGTATATGCATGCATTCAAAATAGAGGGACTTGGTACCCGAAGCAATGCCCCCCTATTCTTCAATCACGCCAACGAGAAACTCACTCGAGCTGGAATAACGTATATCCTCAAGAAATATGCGGATATGGCTCGAGTAAAATGTCCTTCTGGAATCCCAGAATCTGTCAGTTGCCATCAACTGAGGCATAGTCGTGCCATGCACTTGATGCAATCTGGTATCAATCTGGTGTGGATACGTGACATTCTTGGACACGCGACAATCCAAACAACGGAAATCTATGCAAGAACGGACTCCAAGCAAAGGCGAGAAGCGATTGAAAAAGCCTCGGAATGCTTGACTCCTAAGGATGTCAAAGGTGATTGGGAGGATAAGAAAGATGTTATCTCTTGGCTGAAAACATTCAATAGGTAGCGATTATTATGTAAAGCCCAAATGGAAAGTCTCTGTATAAGAAGTTGATATTCAGTGTATGTTCTGGGCGGGCTTTACATAATATAAGACTTTACATAACCCTTGAATGTAAATCTGGATGCGGTATTTACTACTCTATCTAGGATAGCATCAGCGGCAGAGACATTACTGTCTAGAGTTTCATACCAGTTTGCTACGGGTAGCTGGCTTGCAAAGATGGTCGACTTGTTGCCGTGTCTGTCTTCGATGATTTCCATCAGGTCAAGCACCTGTTCTGCGGTGAGCTTCTTTATAGCAAAGTCATCGAGTATCAACAGGTCATACTGCGAGAGCCGTTCAAAGAGTTTGGGTAGCCTGCTTTCTATACGGGCCATTGTAAGCTCCTCAAAAAGTTTCATCACATTGTAGTAGCGGACCTTGTATCCACATAGGCAGGCATGGTGGCCAAGAGCTGATGCCAGCCAGCTCTTGCCTGTACCTGTAGGCCCTGTAATGATGATGGGATAGCCATGCCTGATGTAATCGCACGTGGCCACTTCATTGAGCAGCGACTGATCTATACCGCGTGCCGAATCGGTAGCTATTTCACCCAGTGCTACTGTATAACGGAAGTGGGCATTCTTGATGAGCCGGTGCGTACGGTTGGACATACGCATGTCGTTTTCCCCCTGGATGAGCATACGCATTCCGTCAGCCATTGAGATTGAGTCGATTTTGTGAGCCTCCATGAGGTTCTGCCATGTCCGGGCCATTCCTGGCAACCGCATAGCCTTGAGGTCGGATAAGATTTTTTCCATTGTTGTGCCGTTTTTATGGTGATATAATAAGTTACTTGTAAGCTTGTGCTCCCCTGATGTTCCCATGCAATGGCAAGGCAGATGCTTGATTCTCTTCATCCTTTTCCTGCTGCATCAGGTATCCCTGACACTTGGACTTTACCAGATTGCTGATGAACGGATAGTTGCATTTCCCGTACTGGACAGATATCTTGCATGCAAGAAGAAAAAGCTCAGGCTCTGTCTCACGGGCGAGAGCCAGGATGCCCTGTGCGGAGCGATAATACACTTCTGCAGGTCTGTCAGTGGCAGAGAAGAGTTCACGCAGGACATGCTCAGCCACAGGTCCATACTTGGATCCCTTGTCAATGAAGTACTGCGGGGAGTACTCGTAATAAGCCTGTGTCTGTGAAGGCAGATGCTCCTTTACCCAGGTATAACCTCCGTGCTTGAATGAACGCATGTGGGTCGCAATGCAATTGCCGTCATGATAGATTCTGACCTGTGTGTCCGTAAAGATGACTTCCACCTTGTTGCCTATAAGACGGCTGGGGACTGAGTAGTGGTGCCGTTCCCTTCCCAGCTGCACAAAACAGTTGGGAGCAACTGTAAGCAGGGCATGACGCTTCATCTGGTAACGCTCTCCGGGTAACGGAAGCAGCTCAGGCTTCTCTACGGCCAGGAAACGTTCGACGCGGGAGTAGTCACATCCCTGCATGCGGCGGCTGTTGTATTTCTCAAGCAGTTCCGCTACGGCTGCATTAAGCTCCTGCAAGGAATGCAAGACGCGGTTCCGCAACGGAGCGTATATACGCCTGTAGCTCTTGTGCACGGCATCCTCGACCAGAGCCTTGTCCTTTGGACGCCTTATTCTGGCAGGCTGTGCACAGCAACCGTAATGCGTGGCAAGGTCATTCAGACCGTCCGTCAGACCGGGTGACCACCTGTCAAAGGACTTTACGGCCGAACGCAGGTTGTCAGGCACAAGGATGCGCGGTGCTCCTCCGAAGAAGCGTATGGCCGCATCCACGGCTCCGAGAAAATGCTCTATGCCTTGCGACGGGATACAGGTTATAAAGGTATAACCTGAGCATGGCAGAACCGCAGCAAACGTCTCTACAGGAACAACCTCACCGGTTTCCATA
>OLDZ01000652.1_pt1 | contig 7768 bp, 7 predicted proteins | sample 1601981 | NCBI WGS metagenome assembly OLDZ01 (sample SAMN02674970, study PRJEB24791) | human gut metagenome, SKBSTL043 | isolation source: stool | host: Homo sapiens | place: USA
GCATGGGGAATTAACTTCCCTAAAGAATTGGCTCCATATGATGTTCACTTGATTACAGTTAACACTAAAGATGAGGAAGCCAATGCTTTGACAGAACGTTTGGAAGCTGCTCTTATGGCTGAAGGCTATGATGTCTTGACAGATGATCGTAATGAGCGTGTTGGTTCTAAATTCTCTGACAGTGACCTTATCGGACTTCCGATCCGTGTGACAGTTGGTAAAAAAGCCAGCGAAGGTGTTGTCGAAGTTAAAATCAAGGCAACTGGTGACACTATTGAAGTTAATGCCGATAACTTGATTGAGACACTTGCTATCTTAACAACAGAACAAAATGCTTAATATAAAAAATCTTTTCTTGCAGGAGCAAGAAGAGATTTTTCTTTTGTAGTGACAATGATAAATTGAGAGAAAAGAGAGTAAATTCCAATTTGACAGAATTGTCTAAATAGTGTAAACTTAAAACTATCATAACTGCGGAGGCATCACATGCTTAACAAAGCGACCCATTTGGGAAATCTTAAAGCTTTTTATTACTTTAGTTTCTTTAGATAGGACGTTTGTGTTTCAGGATACAAGCGTCAGTCAGTTTGTATCTATGAAGCTAAAGCATTTTGTGATGGATTAGCCGATTAGATGAATAGGTCTAACCGGTGACATAAGCTAGCCTGTGCTAGTCAAGATGCATAAAACCAGTTGGGCCTGTCCTAACTGTTTTTTTTCATACCGTGGTCTATTTTTAATTTTCTTTTGACCTTTAGATGTCTAAAAAATGGTGAATTCTAGCCAACTTTTTATAAGGTCAAAAGGTGATGGTCTTTGGACGACGGACTTTAGGATCTGATGAAGCGATGTAAGGTCTAATTCGCTTGCTTTTGACCCTATCGTATCGGAAAAAGCATAAAAGAAAATTGGAAATAGATAGAATAAAAAATAGAGGTATACAAGATGAAGAAATTCTTGGTCAGTATGATGGCTGTTATCACAGCTGTCCTCTTGGTAGCATGTTCCAATGCTTCTAATAAAGATTTGGTTCACGTCGGTGTGCTCCAATATGTGGAACATCCTTCCTTGTCAGCGACACGTAAAGGGTTCATTGAAGAACTCAAAGAGGAAGGTTACGTCGACGGTAAGAACATCAAAATCGATTATCAGAATGCACAAGGAGATCAGTCTAACTTGCAGACGATTTCTCAGTCGCTTATTGAAGATAACGATCTTATGTTGGCTATCGCAACCCCAGCAGCCCAGTCTTTGAGTAGTTTGACAAAGGACAAGCCAATTCTCTTTACAGCTGTTACAGATCCAGTCTCAGCTAAACTGGTTAAGTCTATGGACAATGTTGGAGGAAATGTGACAGGGACAAGCGACATGTCACCAATCAACAAACAAGTCGAGTTGTTGAAAAAGGTCCTTCCAAACACTAAAAAAGTTGGGATTATGTACACGACCAGCGAGCGTAACTCAGAAGTTCAGGTTGAAGAAGCCAAGAAATACTTCAAGGAAGCTGGTATTGAAACGGTTATTAAGGGAATTTCATCAACCAACGATATCCAAGATACAGCCAAGAGCTTGATGAGTCAGACCCAAGTCATCTTCATCCCAACTGACAATACCATTGTTAGTGCTATTAATACCTTGGTAGATCTTTCTAAAGAGACTAAGGTTCCAGTTGTTGGTAGTGACGCTGGTAGTGTAGAAAAAGGTGTCCTATTCACTTATGGAACCAACTATGAAGCGCTTGGTCGTCAAACAGGTAAGTTGGCAGGCCGTGTTCTCCGAGGTGAGAAGGTCAAGGATATTGATGCAGAGTATCCTAAAACACTAAATGTTGTGGTTAACCATGACATGGCTAAAGAACTTGGCATTGATGTTTCTAGCATTAGTGACGAGGAATCTAAGGCATCAACACAAGATGACAAAACAATTGCTAAAAAAGATAAGGGTGTCATTAAGCTTAAGGTCAATAAGTCTTCTAAAAAAGGATTTTCAAATGTGGTGCTAACAGCCATTTCTCAGGGACTTCTCTGGGCTATTATGGCTATTGGGGTCTTCATTACCTTCCGTATTTTGGACCTTGCTGATTTGACAGCTGAAGGGGCTTTCCCACTTGGTGCTGCTACGACAACTATCATGATTATCCGTGGAATCAACCCAATCTTTGCGACTTTAGGTGGTTTTGTGGCTGGTATGCTTGCTGGAGCTGTGTCTGGCTTTATGCATACGAAAATGAAGATACCAGCACTTTTAACAGGGATTATTACCTTAACGGGGCTCTATTCAGTTAATCTTTTGGTTCTTGGAAGTGCCAATGTCTCTCTATCAGGACATAATACGCTAGTAACTATGGTGACGGGGCTTGGTTTGTCTAAGCTGAATGGTGTGATTCTATTAGGACTGATTTTTGTTAGTCTGGTAGTGTTTATGTTGGTTGTCCTCCTTAATACGCAGGTTGGTCTGGCCCTTCGTGCGACAGGTGATAACCTTGCCATGGGTGAAGCTAATGGTATCAAGGTTGATCGTATGAAGATTCTTGGCTACATGATTTCCAATGGTTTGATTGCCCTATCAGGTGCCCTCCTAGCTCAAAACAATGGCTATGCGGATATGAATATGGGTACTGGTACAATCGTAAATGGCTTGGCTGCAATCATCTTGGCTGAGGTTATCGTCAAGTATCTACCACTTGGCAAACGCCTCTGGTCAATTGTCGTAGGAGCTGTTCTCTACCGTTTGGTCTTGGTTATTATCCTTGCCATGAATGTTGATGCTCAAATGTTGAAATTGGCTTCAGCCATCTTGCTTGCAATCATCCTTTATGTGCCAGAAGTACGACAAAAATTGAAAATCAGACCTAACAAATCCTTGACTCCAGGAGGTGACAAGTAATGGCTTTACTTAGTTTACAACAGATTCACAAAACCTTTGAAAAAGGCACAGTCAATGAAAATCACGTCCTTCGTGGTTTGGACCTCGACATTGAGCAGGGAGATTTTATCTCTGTCATTGGGGGAAATGGTGCTGGTAAATCAACCTTGATGAATTCAATTGCTGGTGTTCTTAGCATTGATGAGGGGGATATCTTGTTGGAGGGGCAATCTATTAAGAAAGCATCTGTAGATGAGCGCTCTAAAGACATTAGCCGTGTTTTCCAAGATCCTCGAATGGGGACAGCGACAAACCTTTCTATCGAAGAAAATATGGCGATTGCTTATCGTCGTGGTAAGAAACGTAGCTTCTTTAAAAAGTCTATCACTGAAAGCGAACGTCAAGTCTTCAAGGAAGCCTTGGTAGATCTTGGTCTTGGTCTTGAGAATCGTATGAAGACTGATGCTAATTTCTTGTCAGGTGGACAACGTCAGGCCTTGACACTTGCTATGGCAACCTTAGTGCGTCCAAAAATCTTGCTTTTGGATGAACACACAGCAGCCCTAGATCCTAAGACAAGTGATATGGTCATGAATTTGACACGTAAGATTGTTGAAGAACAAGAATTGACAACCCTTATGATTACCCATAATATGGAACATGCTATCGAATATGGGAACCGTCTGGTTATGCTCTATCATGGTAAAATCGTCGTCGATGTGCGAGGTGAGGAAAAGAAAAATCTCACTGTTGCAGAACTTATGGATCTCTTCCACAAAAATAGTGGACAAGTCCTCAATGACGATGCCTTGGTACTCGGTTAATAAACAAAAAAGAAACTATCCAAAGTTCAGATTTTGGGTAGTTTTTTCTTGACTATTTTTGACCAAGTGCTAAAATAAATATATAGATTAGCACTCGTGGTTTATGAGTGCTAAAAATAACGTTTTACACGTTACTAACAACAAATAACATTTGGAGGTAATTGGTATGGCATTGAAACCATTGGGTGATCGTATCGTTGTCCGTTTTGAAGAAACAGAAGAAAAAACAGCTAGTGGCTTTGTATTGGCAGGAGCTAGTCATGAAGCTACAAAGACTGCTGAGGTTTTGGCAGTAGGTGAAGGAATCCGTACTCTTACTGGTGAATTGATTGCACCTAGTGTTGCAGCAGGCGATAAAGTTCTTGTTGAAAATGGTGCAGGTGTCAATGTTAAAGACGGAGATGATTCCGTTTCAATTATCCGTGAAGCAGATATTTTAGCAGTCCTAGCTTAGGTCTATGCTAATCAGATATAAAGTAAGATAAAGAAGGAGTAACTATGGCAAAAGATATTAAATTTTCATCAGATGCACGCGCAGCAATGGTCCGTGGTGTTGATACTTTGGCTGATACAGTTAAGGTAACGCTTGGTCCTAAAGGTCGTAACGTGGTTTTGGAAAAAGCTTTTGGCTCACCTCTTATCACTAATGATGGTGTGACAATTGCTAAAGAAATTGAACTCGAAGATCACTTTGAAAATATGGGTGCTAAGCTCGTCAGCGAAGTGGCTTCAAAAACGAACGATATTGCCGGTGACGGAACAACTACAGCCACTGTTTTGACACAAGCTATTGTCCGTGAAGGTCTCAAAAATGTAACGGCTGGTGCTAATCCAATCGGTATCCGTCGTGGGATTGAAGCAGCTGTAGCTACAGCTGTGGAAGAGCTTAAAGCCATTGCACAACCAGTTGCTAATAAGGAAGCTATTGCCCAAGTCGCAGCGGTTTCATCACGTTCTGAAAAAGTTGGTGAATACATTTCAGAAGCTATGGAACGTGTGGGTAATGACGGTGTTATCACTATTGAAGAGTCTCGTGGTATGGAGACAGAACTCGAAGTGGTTGAAGGTATGCAGTTTGACCGTGGTTATCTTTCTCAGTACATGGTTACTGATAATGAAAAAATGGTCGCTGACCTTGATAATCCATTTATCCTTGTGACTGACAAGAAAATTTCAAATATTCAGGATGTCCTTCCACTCTTGGAAGAAGTGCTTAAGACAAGCCGTCCACTCTTGATCATTGCTGATGACGCGGATGGTGAAGCTCTTCCGACACTTGTTCTTAACAAGATTCGTGGAACTTTCAATGTTGTTGCTGTTAAGGCCCCTGGTTTTGGTGACCGTCGTAAAGCAATGTTGGAAGACATTGCCGTATTGACAGGAGCAACTGTTATTACTGAGGACCTTGGTCTTGAGCTTAAGGATGCAACTATGGCAGCACTTGGTCAAGCTTCGAAAGTAACTGTGGATAAAGATAGCACAGTTATTGTCGAAGGTGCGGGAAGCGCAGAAGCGATTGCTAACCGTGTTAACCTCATCAAGTCTCAATTGGAAACAACAACATCTGAGTTTGACCGTGAAAAACTTCAAGAACGTTTGGCTAAATTGTCAGGCGGTGTTGCAGTTGTTAAGGTTGGTGCAGCCACTGAAACAGCCCTTAAAGAAATGAAACTTCGTATCGAAGATGCCCTTAACGCTACTCGTGCCGCTGTTGAAGAAGGTATTGTAGCAGGTGGTGGTACAGCCCTAGTTAACGTCATTGCTAAGGTTGCTGAACTTGATCTTGAAGGTGACGACGCTACAGGACGTAATATTGTCCTCCGTGCTTTGGAAGAACCAGTTCGCCAAATTGCCTATAACGCTGGTTATGAAGGTTCAGTTATCATCGATAAATTGAAGAATAGCCCAGTTGGTACAGGCTTTAACGCTGCTAACGGTGAATGGGTAGATATGGTTGAAGCAGGAATCATTGACCCAGTTAAGGTCACACGTTCTGCTCTTCAAAATGCTGCTTCAGTAGCAAGTCTTATCTTGACAACCGAAGCAGTCGTTGCCAACAAACCTGAACCAGAGGCTCCAGCAGCACCAGCTATGGATCCAGGAATGATGGGTTACTAAGAGTTTAAAAAGCAAAAGAAAAAACCTAGGAAAAGTAGAGAAACTTTTTCTGGGTTTTCTTTTTTCAATTATTTGTTGTTAATTACTGAAAAGGGTTAAATGTATCAGAACTTCCTTGTTGCCCGGCCATTTGCATCATCATTTGTTGCTGTTTGATACGCTCTGCTTCCTTATTCATATTGATAGAAACAACAAGAAGGATGACCCAACCGATGAAGGTCCAGTTTAGGAGGATGGATAAAACAAAGACTAGCCATTTCTCGTCTGTTTTGTTTAGGAGGGCTGGTAAGATAATAAGTGCTACAAAAGGTAAAGAAAAAATTAGGAGGAAAAGTGCTAAGGGTAACGTTGCCCCAACTTCATCGCTAGCAACTCCAATTAAATATATTCCGAGGGCCCAGATGATAAATGGAATATCAGCGATGGCTAACATGATGAAGTTTGTCTGGGTTTTCTTGTCTTGTTTCTTCCAAGTTTCGTTTAGATTTTTACTTGCTTGTTGGAAAGTTTCACCAGTTTGATTCGCAAATTGGTTAACAGTCTGACTGGCAGTTTCTACAACAGGTTTAACTTGTTCCTGGAAGGTCTTTGATTGCTTTTCTTGAGATAAGTTAGTTGCTTGGAAAGTTTCTTCTTCATCTGCTGTAGAGTTAGTGAGTGGTTCTTCAGCAACATCATAGCTGTCAACATTTTTTTCGGCAGTTTCTACCACTTCTGTTGATGGTGCAGATTCTGCTGGTTCAACAACTTCTGAATCTTGCTTAGTTTCTACAGTCTCTTTTTGTGAGACAGTTTCTGTTACTTCGACAGTTTGTTTGGGAGTTTCTCGGACAAACTCGCCTTTCTGAGCTGCTTCAGCCATTTCTTGAATACTTGGATTACGACCATTAACTGCTTGGAAAAAATCGATCCAATCTTGTTGCTTCATGTGTATAACCTCCAGATATCTTGATTAAAAAATGTTGATAATTTACAATTATAGCAATAGTGTAAGGGGACCGCAATGGGAGTCTTTACTTTATTTCCTTATAATCTTCTTATCACTAAAGATGGGAAAGAGAAAGAAATAGGTTAGGATATAGACCACTAGAGGATATATCAGTGGATTATAGTCCCAGGCTCCTTGCCAATCTAGGTGTAAGAGTCTAACACTAGCGCGTGTTAGGCCTGTGCTCCAAGCTTTAAGGCCAAATGGTCTTAGGATTAAACTGAGTGGTGTTGGAAGATGTAAAAGGTAGACTCCATAAACTGCCACTAAAACTAAGAGATATAATCTAAAAAAACGCTGGTGGTAGGCCCACAAGCGTGTAAAATAGTTTTTCATTAGCCAATAACTGCAAAGAGTTTTTGAGCGTTTGATTGGCGAGTAGCATCCATGATGAGGAATAAGTCAACGATTGACCAGATACCACATCCACCACACGTCAAAAGTTTACCAACACCGAGACCAATTTGTCCTAATAGAAAGCGGTCAATTCCAAGAGTCCCACCTAGAAGTGAAATAATCAACAACATTGTTGGATCTTGGAAGCTGATTGAGTAAAGCATTGAAAGTTGTTGCTCAGGAAGTGCTTCAAGACGTTGACGGATGTACTGAACTTGTTCTGTTGGGAAATACTTGGCGTTAATGGTTATCCATTGATCGACTGGATTCATAAATTAAATACCCCTCAAATTTTAAATGATATGTAAAGGATAACATATTGTAAAGGGAGATTCAAGGCGGTCAAGGCTTTTGAAGTCAATAAAAGCAACTTATTTGCAAGCTTCCACTGTGTCATAACTAGAGGATCATTAGGATAATCCTTTCGCACTATGCTTGAGAATGAGCCTACTTCTATTATTTGTGATTTCTCAACCCTTTTTCAAAACTGTCTGAACTCGCCTTAACAGTGATTTTTTCGAGTGTTAAGGGATGGGTGAAACTAAGAGTGTGGGCGTGGAGCATGAGTCGAGATGCG